>SDBV01001012.1_pt1 | contig 41406 bp, 35 predicted proteins | sample 2277081 | NCBI WGS metagenome assembly SDBV01 (sample SAMN10402039, study PRJNA504765) | marine sediment metagenome | isolation source: marine sediment core GS10_PC15, 223 cmbsf | place: Arctic Ocean: Southern Knipovich Ridge | collected 2010
CACACCGCCAACGGGTCGGTCGGAGTCGGACCGTCGAAACCAATCTTTTTCACGTAGTCCAGCCCGTACCCCGGGGTCGATATCTCCCTTATCTCCATCAGAATATTGCGCACGGCGTCTTTCCCCAATCAAAGGAGTCAGACTCTTTGCACACCCCACCCGATGTATAATCCCCGCACGGATCCCAACCACATTATGACAGAAAAAACCGGCAGGCGTTAGCGCATGAGAGGGGCGGCGGTCGTGACGGGTCCGCCTACGTGACGTTTGTCCTGCTCCGGCGGCCCTTCGCAGGATCTTTGGAGGTGGCCTCCGGTATGGATGACGATCAAAACGACGACCATCGATCAAAACTACGACCATCGATCAAAAAACGACGACCATTTTCATCCACGGTTCCCGGGGCGGTGCCCCGGGCTGGTATGTTTCGGCCTTTCAGGCCGATCGGCCCGCCAATGGGCGCCACACAAGGGATCAATTACACCGGTATTCCTCTTTCTTTTTGTACTTGACCTGACCGACCGCGGTCTCCGCGCCGGTTAGGGTGAAGAACAGGGTCTTGCGCTTGTCGCGGACGCGGACGGTGACCTTTCCGGACACGGGCCGGGAGGAGGCGGCGTCGCTGCGGGACACGAGGATCTGATATGAACCGTTCCTGAGGAAGTGCACAGACAGTGTTTCCTCGTCGATGAGCCCGACGTTCTTTGCGGACGCTCCGCGTCGCCACAATCCGGAAATGCGCCTCCCGGCCGGGTCGATGACGGCGAGATCCAGGTCCACATCCGGGGAATCGGTGGTCAACTTGACGGTCATGGCGCCCTTGAAGCCCTTCGCCGGCCACGCGGGGAGCACACCGTTTCTCGCGCCCGCGACGAGATCGGCAACCTTGTCGTGAATCGACCTGTACTTCCTGTTCGACGTCACGTTCCTGACCTCGATGTCGAGCAGTGGAAGCTGTCCGGAGGCGGCGAGACAGAAGAGGTAGTCGAGCATGAACTCGTTCTTTTTCTTCTTGTCTCGCGCCGCAGCCGCCCGGTAATGACCGGCCGCAGCGCCGTAGTCCCCGAGATCCCTGAAGGCATTGGCCAGCCGCAGGTGTATCTTGGCGGATCGCGGCTCGAGCTCGGCGATGGAGGAATACATGCGCATGGCCGCGTCCCGGTGGCCGTGCCTGGCGATCTGGTCGGCATAAGCCGAAAGTGCGCCCGTGCCCATGGGATCCGAGTTGCGCCACTCCTTTGCCGCGGCCAGGGCTTTCTCCACGTGTCCGAGCCTCGAAAGGATACGCACGTAGCGGCGATGGCCCGAACGCGACAGGGGGTTCTGCCGAACCCTGGCCGCCAATTGTTCGGCCTTGTTGGTCGCCGCCGGACCGTAGGATGCGGGAGGCCCGATCTTGATGTTGTACACCGTTCGGTATCCGCAATGGCGAGGCCGGCCATAGCCGTAGCCGCCTCCACCCCCATACTCCTTGGACGGCCCGCTCGTGGCGATGCCGCTGCTCCGGGCGGCGCGATCGTCCTTTAGCGAATCCGAATCCTCCGACTTCTCCGATTCCAGCTGCATGAGGGGAGCGGACGATGGTTTCGCCTTGGACTTCTTGGCGCTCGGGGCCTTGGCCTGCTCGGCCTTGGCCGTGGCAGCAGGGCTCGCCGCTGCATAACCTTCACCTGTTTTACCCATACCACCGCGCGGTGCGGCGCTCCCGCCCATCGCCCCCGATCCGAGCATCCCGAGAGCGCTGTTGTCCGCCAGGGCGAGGGAGTCCAGGGCCAGGGCGTCCGCCTTATCCTCGGCGTCCTCGTCGAAGGCCTCCGCGAAGCTGGCCGCCTGACCGTCCCACATCTCGGCTTCCGTGCGCTGGACCTTGAAGCGATCGTACATTTGCTGGTTCTCCAGAACGATCCAGCTCGTCAATCTGCTGGCCACGCGCATCCGGCGTGAGATATCGATGATCTCCTTGTCCCTTCCCCCCTGGAACTGGAGGTAATCTATGTGGTCCTTGGCCCAGAGCTTTCCTATGAACCCCGGCGCCGGGGGGCTTGCGATCATAGAGATCTCGAACCGCTTTTCGTAGGGAGCGCCGTTCGTGTCAGTAGCGCGCACGATCACCTGCTCGGGAACGCCTCGCGGCCGGGTCAGAGCCGCCGTGAGCACGATCTCGGACCCGGACGGGATGAATCCGATCCTGTCGGGGTATGTGTTGCCAACACTTGCGGGCCACTGGAAAGTCACGTCCTTCAAGCCCGGCGCGTTGATCCTCCGGGCCACGTTCCAGGCTGCAACAGCCGGGGACTCTCCCACCGAGAGCCGATAGCTGGATCCGCCCATGGATGCCGCCATCGCGTCCAGGAGAACCCCGTCCACGTCCGGGCCTACGCCCACAGTCTGGACGGCGGCGTTGGAGGGCCTTGTCTGCTCGAGAATACGCAACAGCTTGCCAGCGTCGAGCTCACCCGAGGTGGGAACACCGTCGCCGAGGTAGACGATGGTCGCCGGACCGCCGCCGCTCACCCATGTGAAGGCCTGTTCCATGGCGCCGAGGATATCGCTGGCGCCCCCGGGCTCGATGGCCGCCAGAAATTCGTGCACTCTGCTCAACCCCTGCAAGGAAGGTTTCTCGAACCCGCGGGAGAACGCGCGACATCCGCTGTCGCACGCAAGGATGTTGAACATATCGTTCGGTCCGAGGCTGGCCAGAAGCTCGACCACGGTGGACGACGTGAGGGCCCTGATGTCCTCCGTCGTTCCGTAGGAAGTGTCCACCACGGCCAATAACCGTGCGGGAACGGGCTCCGCGCGCACAGCGGCCGTCACCTCGGGACGGAAGATCGCCATGGCGTAGCTCTGGCCGTTCTTCTCCGTCTCCGTGGCAACACGCATCTCGACGGGATCTTTCTTCGTCGCGTATTCGAGCACGAAATCCGCCGACGGTGCGTATCGTTGTGCGCTGAAGGACACGACCGCACGATCGCCCTGTGCGTTGATCTCGGTGGGGTACAGTGGGGTTCGCACCGCGCTTATGCCGTGCGGCGACTCGATATCGATGTTCATGGAAAACTCGCCGATATCGGGTGTGCCCGCGGGCCCGCCCATGGGATAGATGTAACGAACGTATCCGTCCGAGGCGGTCATCGGCTCCATGTACGATATGAAGACGCGCCGCGTCTCGCCGGGTTTGATCGGAAAGATCTTCATGCTGAAGGTGCTTCCCTGTTCCCACTCCAGAAGAGCGGGATCCCTTGGCCGCACCGAGTCGTCGACTATCTGCTTGAAGATTCGCCTGGCCCGTTTCTTCTCCAGCACCTCTCCTTCCTCGATGCGCCCGTTCACGTCAAGGGCGAGACGGGTGATGCTGGCGCCGGACGGGAGCAGGAACTTGTATGTTGCCTCCACAGTACGGCCGCTTCGATTGGTGAACGCCTCCTCCACATTGGTGAGGGCGATCCCCTCCCGCATGGAAACGTTAACCGCGTGATTGACGAGATCGAGGGCCATCTCGTTCTTCTTTCCAGAGCCGGGCACACGCGCCGTCAGGGTTCCGATACCGCGCAGCAGGTTGGCCGGGGTCGGGATACGGTACGCCTCGGGAGCCAGGGACTCGATCCAGCCCACGAGCCTGTTCGACGCGGCCGTTGACAGAAGGTCGGTGGTAATCTTCCCGTTCGGAGATATGTTCAGAGACTGACCCGCGCGATACCTCGCCCCGGTCGCCACCGCCTGAATCTCACCGGCGAGGATCTGCATTCGGCCTCGCCCCTGATTTAAATGGACCGTCGCCCTCCCGGAGGTCATTGCAAACGTGGTGCGACCCACGCTGAGCGCCAACGCGGCGCCGGATCCCAGGGGGCGCGCGATGGAGACCTCTCCGTCTTTGATGGCCAGCTCGCCGCCGACGAACCCCGCGCGGCTATTTTCCCCCAGCACCAGCGATGTGCCGTCATCGTAGAAGATGGATACCTCGAGACCCGCGTCGGTCTGCACGATCTCTTCTCCGGTTACCCTGTCGCCGGGAGCCAGGCTCCTCTTGCCTGCGTTTCCCTGTGCGCTCAGGCCTCCCGTGCCGCCGCTACCGCTTCGGACCGAAGCGATGCTCCCGCCCATGGCGACCCCGGGTTTCGCGTCCTGCTGGGCACCGCCGCCCTGATCTCGCGTTGTCTCGTGCTTCTCGCATCCGAGAGCCAGCGCCAGCATCATTACCAAAAACATCTTCATCGTGTTGCGTCTTGATCTCATTGGATACCGCTCCGTGTTTTGAAAGGGCCTTCGTTGCAAAAGGGACGAATCATCCGCGAAAAGGATCTTTTCAACGTCGTATTCCCGTTTCGCCGAAAATCAATAATCGCCACGTGTTCTCAACTATTGTAGTGAAATGCTATCATGTAGTTGTGTAGATGAAATTTGTTTTAATAAAAGGATGGTGGACTGTTGATTATCAGAATGGAGAAGCTGCACATCAAGCTATCTGAATCAATATTCATGGTAGTGGTTTTTCTTGTTATTGCCTTGAGCGGATGCGGCGAGAACGCGGGCATAAAGCTAGTCCCGGTTTTCCCGAACGATGAGCCCAACCTCCTCGAAAACACCGGCGTGGAGTATCTGGATGTCATGGCCGAATCCACACAGGAGGGACCGGAGGACGAGATTGTTTCCCAGCGCCTGTATCCGGGAGACAAGCTGTCCATGAACCTCTCGCAAGGCACGTGGCAGGTCACGGTCAAGGGAATGACCGGCGCCGTAGAGGTTGTCCACGGACAGACCGCGCCATTCGAGGTCGAACGGAGTCTTTCGAGCGAGGTGAAGTTCTTCATCGGAAGATCCTTGGCGTTCAACGAGGTCAAGCTCGAGCCCGTCGACATGGCCAACACCTTGGGCGAGCTCATCGGCCACAGCGCGGTGTCCTACGAGGACGCGGACGGTCACCCCTGGATCCTGGTGGCCGGGGGCAAGAGGGCTGTCAGCGGCGCGCCGGTTTCCGACGCCTATCTGATCGACCCGTTGAAATTCGAGATCAAGCAGCTTCCTTCGATGGAGTGTACGCGGGCGGGCCACGTAGCTTTCACCGTCGAGACGGAGCAGGGTCTCGCGGTGGTCCTGGCAGGGGGAGACGACGGCACCTGCCTCGGCGCCGTCGAGGTGTTCAACCCGTTGACCGAGAGCTTTCATGTATTGAACGCGTGCGGCCTGGAGTTCACCCGTGGCGCGGTCCCGGAGATCGAGGCCTCCGGCGGTACGGACGTGGTGCAGACCGGGTGGGTCATCGTCCCGGGCAACCCGCGGTGCAAGGTAAACGTGTACGACGGGCAGGCGGTGGCGGGGATCACCCTGGATTCGACGGCGGTCTCACCCAAGTCGCCCCGCGCCTCCAAGATGAACGCGCAAGGGACGATCCTCATCGTCGACCAGGACAGGTTGTTCGTGGACACGCTGGCCCCGGCTCAGTGCATCGACAGCGCCACGGAGAGCTGGCTGGAGATCGCTTCATGGGACGACATAGAGGAGAGGCCCGGCGGAAAGCTGCACGCGTTCTCTGACGGCCGGTTCCTTTTCCTGGGAGGACGTGTTCCGCAGGGGGCAAAGCAGAGATTCGGTTGGTCCATGATCCAGACGTCCATGTGCAGCCTGTCGAGAGTTGTGGAGGGCGCACGAGCGTATGAGCAACCGCTGACCGGGTTCGTCATGATCGACCTTGATTTGCAAAGCGGCGTGGGGCTCCTGGCGGCGGGAGGGTACAACGACGCGGGAAGCCGCACGGACAAGGCATATCTTTTCATAGAGAACACCGGCGCGCTTGCGCCGAGCTGGCACGACATGTCGGTGGTTGAAAGGAGCAGAACCATTCAACTGAGGAGGCCGAGGGCAGGAGCTGCGGCCGCGCGAATGGAAAACGGTGACTACTGGATCTTCGGAGGCGGGGCCACGGTGCCGGAGATCTTCGTGCGAGGAGAGGAGACCCTGGAGACCACCCCGAGGGCTCTCAACAAGAGGAGCCCCACATTGACATCGGTCTCCGTGATGGATACGGCGGCGGCGACCGCACCAATCGACTCCGTCGATCCGTCGGTGAACAAGTTGTTCAAGGAAAAATACGTGCCGGTGCTCTACAGCCAGTCCAGCCAGTTCAGGAACCTGCTCTTCTTTATAACCAGCGCAGACAGGGGCATACAGGACGGTTTGCTCGCATCGAACCCGCTCGGTTCGGACGGTTGCGAGGAGGACCCGCCTTCCAGCATCCTGGGCGTCTTCTTCGGGTCCGAGTCCAGCGTCCACCCGGGGGAACAGAGCGTTGAGGTGTTCGAGGGGCAGGGTGAGGTCCTCATGGACAACGCCAAGGCCAGCGCCGAGGTCCTGGTGGATAATATCGCCTCGAGCGGCGACGACTGCGGATGGCGCCAGCTGCTGCGGGCCGGCCTGGAAGGGATGAAAAAGAGCGTCGAGGTGACCGAAGCGGGCCAGGACGATCCCACCCTGGGTGTGAACATCCTGTTCTTCGTCACCACCGAAGACGACTGCAGCCAGCGGATATATCACGAGATGGACGTCCCCCCACTGAACCCGCCGCCGAACGCGGTGCTCATTAACCAGGAGTGCTCTTCACAGAGCTACGACGACTATTTCGGGCTGCCCCCCACCGGCGAGTACCTGGACGCCTTCATCGAGAACATCCCGGAGATCTCCTGGGATCCGTCGGACCTCATCGTCGTGCTCTTCGGCAACGGTGGTCAGTACACCACCTGCACCGCGGGACAGCTCGGCAATCTGGACAGGCCCCGGCGGCTCATGGAGACCCTCGAGGTGATGGAGTCCCAGGGTGTGGAGATCTTCTACATCAACCTGTGCGAGGACAACACGAACCAGGATGTGGCCGACCGGATGGGCGAGCTCCTCACCAAGATCACCGACAGGAACCCGTACCAGGCGTGCCTGCCGGAGGGGGTAGTATCCCTGGATACGGAGTATGACGCCGACAGGGGGCAGTACAAGCCGGTGGAGCCGGACAAGGCGCTCGCGGACGAGGTTGCGCTGAGGTGCCAGCTCGTTTTTCTGGAGGACGTGGCCGATGCGGGCACGATCGGCGATACGCCGGAACACCTGGAGGCGAGGCAGGTCGATCCCGACGACACCTGGATAGGAACCGATTCGGACAGAAGGGCCGCCTGTCCCGTGGATGACGTGGACGATGATCCGTGGGTCATCCGCGTGGGGCGGCCCCAAACCAGCGACGGCAAGGACGTCAATGACCTGGACCTCATCTGCCTTCCGTGAGGCGCCGGGGCCCGGCCGGCTCCTGCTGCTCGCGACCTTAATGCTCATCCCCCTCCACTCGGCGGGACAGGATGTCAAATCACCTTCCCGTGACGCCGGCGTCACGGACGGATCACCGGATGAAACGGACAGTGAAACCGGGGAACACGGCCCGCCCGACATACCTCCTAATGACGCTGCGGTCCCGGGTAACGTGGGCGCCGTCGGAAGCATTCTGATTCTGCCGACCTGCGCCGGCACGGAAGGAGTCGGCGATACGGCCACCTTCGATGTTCTCCTGTCCTCCGCGTTTCGGGAGTTGGGTTTCACGGTGATGGACACCGGGAAGATCATCGAAGGCCTGCACGCGGATTCCCCGGATCTCGACGAGGCCGGGGAGGCCTACATGAGCATGGACCTCGAGCGGGCGCTGGCCCTGGCGCGGGAGGTGCGGCAGGCCCACCTGGATCACCGAGGCGACCTGTTGGGAGGGGAGAGACTGACCGAGGCGGAGCTCTTCATGGTTCAGCTGCTGCTCGATCTGCGACGGGTGCCCGAGGCTCTGGATCTCGGGGTGAAGATTCTGATGCGCCGGCCCGGATTGCGACTGGATCCGGTTGAGCACTCCCCCGCCATGCAGGCGCTCTGGTTCGCCGCCATCGAGCGACGATCCGGAAGACAGCCCGTGGAGCCTTCGAAGGAGCGACTGACGGAGCTGGGGCAAAGTACTCACGCGGACTGGGTTGCCGCCGCGGTGATAAAACGCGCCCGAGATGATGTGGTCTCACTGGTCATCACACTGGTTTCCACTAAGCGTGGGGTGGAGCCCTCACGCCATTCCATCCGGCTTGGCAAGCGCAGCTGGTGGGCCACCGAGATCCGCGGGGCTCTCGAGGAGCGTTTTCCGTTAAGCAAACCGCAAGAAACGATCACCCAAAAATTGCCCGACGGCCCCGAAGAAGGCGATGAGATCGACGAGAAGACGCCCTGGTACAAGACCTGGTGGTTCTGGACGGCGGTCGGAGTGGCCGTGGTAGGGGGGACCGTCGGCGGCATCGCCGGATACAACGCCTCCAAGAGCGACAATCACACAACGACAATGGATCCTGGGTGGTAAAAAAAGGCGGGGTTTTGATGGATATCGCAATCAGGACATATCTGACCCGTTCGAATTGATACGATGGGCTGTTTTACGGTTCAGTGAGTGCTTCCTTCATCGTACTTCCACCACGGATCGTCGTCGGAATCACACGGCCAAGTGCTCGAAAGCTCCTCAAGCCAACCCGCCAGCTCCGCATCCGATCTGTCTGACAACCACTGAAATCTCTGGAGCCACTGCTCCCGGGTGGCCGCGTCGATCTCAGGGAGGCAATCAAGCAAGTTCACTCGACAAGACCAGGCAACATCCGCCTCGTTGATAATACCTACCAGCTCACAGTACACTTCGGCGTCATCTCCTTGAATACCGAGATCTTCAACCTCTCGAGAACAGTCCTCCCTACAACCGAGAGCTGTTCCCAACACCAAGAACGACAGAAACCCGGTAACCCCGGCCCGCGCATAAAACTGTTTCCAACACGGGAGGTGTGTGGTTGCAAGACCTCGCCTGAGATCGGAGATAAGTGTATCAACCGAAGTGTCGTTCAATCCCAGGCTGTCTCGGAGGGGTGACAGATTGAATTGATGAATTTCCAATCGTAAGACAAGCTCCTTTATCCTGGTCCAAAACTCATCGTCGTTCTTTTTTTGGTCGAGCAAAATATAAAGCGCATCAATTACCTCGCGGGCACTACGCCAAGGAGGTATGACCAGCCCCGAGCGGTGTAAAAAAACGCGAATATCCATTAAGCTGTTGTAATCATTCGCAGTCATTCGCCGTTTACTTTCTGGTTTTGCCCAAACGAATATCTGAAACCCAAATAAATCACCAAGTATGCGAACACATTTTCTGTCTCGACACCGCTCAAGCTTCCGGTTTTTTTGAACCTATCGTCTATCATCAAATTGATATCCGTGCCGACGTCCAACCCCAGATCTCCGTGCTCTCCTTCCTTGAGCCAGAAGGTGTATCCGATACCAACCGCCATGGTGAAATACGGATCGTGTCGAACATCCCCGAAACTCGAGGTACCCACGATGGAAACACCAACTGCGAGGCGCAGGTTGAGGCCCGCCACGAGATAGCATCCGGTTACAGCCTGGAGTTCAATAATCCAAGCTGCGAGGTTCGCTTCAGATTGAATCAATAGCTGCATGTATCCGAGTCTGAGACCCAGGGGAACTCTGCCGGCCAACAGGCGCTCAGCGCCCAAACGTAAACCCAGACTCCCTCCATCAGAATTGTCGAGATCAATCAACGGCGGTGCATATCCTACCTTCGCCAGAAATTGGTTCTTGGTGGATACCGGTGGATCATCGCTATCAAGATCGGGTTTCACCCCGCTGTTCTCGGTAAAACCAAACGCGGAAACTGAAAAAAAGGACCCGATAATCACAACGCAAAGTAGTCTGTAAACGAACATAATTATGCGTCCATATCAAAAGTATACCTTGAAAAATAACATGGTTAGTGTCGACGTTGTTCGAAAAAGAGGACCCAGCATGACAACCAAGACTTCAACGGCCGGGTCGCTCTGAATGAGCAATCACTTCTCGATTCGGTTGATCAGCTTCTCGCAAAAGACGGGGTAGACCAGCTGATACTGGCACAAGTGGCACACAAATATCGCACAACGCAGCTTGTAAGATGTTATTATAATTGTTATTTTTGCAGTTACTCAAACTGTAATCTTGTAGGCACGAAGATTGCTTTGATTTTGCTCTGAAAACCAAGCAGCAAAGGAACGAAACATGTTGGAGACAATGCAGAAGACTACGAGTCTGTCCGAAATACGTGATTTTTTACGCGCCGAGGGATGCTCTGTCCCGCCTTGGTCAGTCTCCAGGCGAACCGTGGATTCTCTGTTTGCCCTCATAAAATACAAGCGCAATGACGAGTTTTTCTGGCGCGAGTTGAAGACACTTACCGACCGCCTGGAAGATCGACGGTTTTCGCACGCAACCTTGTACAATTCGGACGTTCTTGCCGGTCACAGCCTGAACGATCTCATCGACGATCTGAAAAGGAGTCTGGGCAGGCCGGAACAGAAGAACCGAAACCTTCGAGATTGGACGACCGGTACTATCAGTGCGGCAGCACTGGCGGGCTTCCTTTTCCTGGGCATGGCGACCGGGTGCGACGATAACGACGACTCGGAAAGTGCCACGGATTCCGACTCTGACTCCGATAGCGATTCCGACACGGATACAGACACGGACACCCTTTGCGATAGCGCTGTTGAACTCAGTATCCTCGGGCACGACGGCCAAGTTTATTGTGATCTGATCGATATTATCAATGAGGCCAATATCGAAGGCTGGGAAAAGACAGAGCTCCTAGACTGTCTACCGGATTTGGACGCTGCCTACCGCGAGCAGCTACTGACTCAGTTCCAAGAAATGGACGATCAGGAAATCGCCGCTTACTTGAGCAGTATGTTAGAGGGGTCTGCCCCATGCGCCACCGAAGAAGACACACACTAGGGCGATGACATCCACAAAACCGTGAATTCACACTCTTTCTTCTTGAGATCCCTCGTACTTGATCTGTTGATCCTCACGCCGGGATTCGGCCTTCTCATGATGATCGATCCGCTCATAGCAACGGTGATCTTCTTGCCGATCGGTGCTGCTCTCATCTTCGGGAGAAGAATCGTACTGCACAGATATCCGCTCGTCGGTAGGATTTCGGTAGCAATGCTTGCGCCGTTGGTGGCGCTTGTCGCCTCGGTGTTCATGTTGGCGGAATCTTTTCCGACGGTAAGCGGATTCAACTTGGTTGCGATCACACGTACAATCTCAAAACCACCTGATGCTCCACAATGGACCGCCGAACAAAAAAAAGCCGCGTTCAAAGTTGTGCGCGCAACAATTCGCGACAAAAAGATCTCACAACAAGTGAAAGACATGCTGAATGATGCCGATGTAGGAGAAGGCGTTTCGATCTCCTTTTACTCGCCAAGAGGGATCAGATCTCGGGGAATCGGCAAGGGATCCGGTAATGCCCTCGAGAGTTTGGTGAAAGCGACGACTCTCGCAAAATATGCGACGCCCCGATTTCCGGAAGGTGCCGTTCCTTTTTTTACTGATTGGTCGAAAATCCCCGAACCGGCCATTCAGATAGATGTATTGGGAAAATCCCGCCGCTTTCAGAGGAGGCCGCTCCTTCATCTGTTGAGTCCGACTCAACGACGCATCCGTGGATTTGGTCAGTTGGGCCCAATGCACGACCTGGTCTACGAAGTGGAGCCGGGCATCGACGGTCTGGAAATCGCAGTCGGTAAAAAAAACACCATCGTTTTGCCGGCAGATCCTATCACTGAGGGGTGGCTGACACCGGCCGTGGGATCCGTCGCGGGTAAGATCAGGCGAATACTTCTGGCCGCCTGGCAAAAGGATGCCGGTGAGCAATTTGATTTCGAGGCGCCGGCTTTGATTAGAAAATTCAGATCATCGTCATTCGCGGAGGTTGTAACCAATGGCGTACGACGATCGGTGAACCTTCGTCGCGGCAACAGAACACTTCCGCAAGATCTCTCAAAAACGCAGCTAATATCCGGTCTCGGGCGTGCTGCGAACTGGCTCTCGCGACAGGCCACGAAGGATGGGGTTTTCAAGTACGAGGTCTTCCCGCCCAAATCCAGAGAAACGAACCGATATGCGATTGCGCGCCATTCCGGTGCTCTTTACGCGCTTGTCGAGTTCTATAACCGAACTGCAAAAATCGCGGAGCTGAAAAACAACCGAACTTTCGCGATGAAAGCCTCGCTTGATATCCTCGAAGGTTTGGAAGCAATGATCACTTCACCCGACCGATCCAACGCTTCTGGACCGTTGTGTCTCGTGGATAAAAATGGCAGGATGCCTTCTGGTGCCACCGCCCTCGCGGCCATCGCCATCGCGAGGCTTCCTCATCCAAGCGAGATCGAAAATAAGGAAATCGCAAGAAGACTAATGGCGATACCGTCGACTCGATGGATGGACGGGATGAGTGCCTGCATCCGTCAGGCCGTTGATGCCAAGGGCGCCGTTTTTCGGGAGTACGCACAAGCGGTTGAGCAAAAACTCGTGAAAGAAGAGCCTCGTTTCTTCCCTGGAGAGGTGGCTCTTGCGTTGGCTCACCTGCACGAACGCACGGGCGATCCTCTTGCCCTCGAGGTCGTTGTGCGGATCACTCAAAGGCAGCTGGACCTGAACGATCAGGCGCTTGATGCCAACGAAACCACGCGCGGTGACCACTGGATGATCCAGGCACTCGTAAAGACGTCGCATATACTGAAAGATGATCGACGTGCTCGCTTGGCAGTACTTATGGCGAGAGACTATCTGGGCGAACAGTATACCGAAGCGCCCCTTCCCTACCCCGACTATCTGGGTGGATACGACATGAGTGACATCCCGGAAACTAACAGCCTCGCGTCCCGCTGCGAAGCTATCGGGCAAGCTATCCGAGCCGCCGACCGATTGGGCGATCACTCAAACGATCTGCGAGAGTCTCTTAGGTATGGAGCATGGCATCTTCTGAATCAACAACTCGATCCTACAAACAGCTTTTTCTCGTCAGAAGATCTCGACCTTGATGGCGCAGTAAGAATGAGCATGGTGGATAACCACTGCAGAATTGACAACAATCAGCATTCGATCATCGCCCTTCTGAACGCACTGGAACTCTCAGTCTATGACTCCCGGATCAACCTCAAGCAGTAGGGGTTCGCCCCGATCGTCCCGGTCGCACCATACGCCATTGCAGGACAACCGGCTTTGCAGGTTCGAGCCATGGGGCATTTCTCACAAGCTCCCGCCAGCACTTCGTTGCTCCAGTTTCGCGTGTATGGAAAACAGATATCGTCTGACCAGATATCCTTCAACCGACGTACATTGAGATCCCCCGTCGCGAACTCGTCCGGAAGCGTGGTACAACCTCTGACTTTGCCGTCGTTGGCAATGCCAATTGTGCTTATGCCCGCCCTGCATCCAAGCCAAACCGGACTTCCACCACTCTCCCGAGCACGTAAAATCGGTTCTTCCAACGTGTTGTAGCCGACCGTACAATGCAAGGGCGCCACGAGCTTTCGCTCCCGCGCGGCGAGCAACAGAACGCTTACGATCTTTTCCAGATCTCGAGGCTCACACATCAACTCACCGAAGTAATCTCGCGCCCGCCCGTTAGCTTGGCAAAGATGCACCTGCCACCGCTTTGCACCAAGATCACAGATCAGTCTGTAGGTCGCCGACAGGTAGTCCACGTTCTGCTTGTTTACTTGTGTAACAGCGCGGAGCGCAGCGCCGGAATCCGCAATCATCTGAGCAGCGTCGATCGCCAACTGAAACGGAGAATCGACGCCCGGACCAATTCCCGGACGAAACCCGTTATGAACGTGGGCCGGACCATCGACCGATACGGCGAACTGGCTGACGCCGGCATCAACGGCACTTTTCAGCATCTCTTCGGTAAAAGGGACGCCGCTCGTAAAAAGCCTGACGACAACACCGCCGTCGACGAGACGCTTCGCTACCCGGTTCCACCCTTCGTATAGAACCGGCTCTCCGCCGGTGAGAACCACGAGCTTAACTCCGAGATCCACCAACTGATCGGCGACTTCCAAACATTTTTCCAAAGAAAGATCACCGGCCGACTCTGCTCCGCCGCGTGCCCTGCAGTGGATGCATCCAAGCTCACAACGCCTGGTGAGCTCCCAGAAGCAGCTGATGAGCCTGTGTTCATTCGCGAGCACTTCTACTCCAAGTATCCGAGCGTTCGCAGGCGCTCAACAACGGCCTGTTCATTGACCTTCACTCCACCGCGAATCTCGTCCAGCCGCTCGTCGGAAACCCCCGGCCCCGCATCCACCGCCCGTTGCCGCTGAGCCTCCAACTCTTTGAATATGCCATCCGCATCAGCCGGCGCGGGATCGGAGGCGGAGTCTATTGGGATGATGGTCCGCTCTTTGGCGATACCATCCCACACACACCAATGCGCTTCCGTCCTCAGAGCGAAAGTCCGCCACATCTCCAAACCATTGTCGGGGTAGGTCCTTGGCACGTGCGCGTTATGGCTTGACAAGGTCATGACCTCCACCAGCCCCGAGGGGACTCGTTCAAGAATCCGTGGAACCATCGATTCTCCCACTATATCCAGATCGCTCAGCTCACGTTCGATAGACTCCTGACCTGACAGAACTGGCGCTGGACCGGGCCAGGGGATCCCGGCCAACTCCGCAATGGTCGGCCCGACATCAATACCTCGGGCAAAGCCGTCCAGTTTCACACCCTCGGGAAGAGCCCCATTGGCGCCGGTCCCGTTCAACACGAGCGGCACTTTGATTGTCTCATCTGTGATCCAGCGACCGTGCAGATCGTAAACATTATTCACCCTGCGCCCCGGAGGCAGCGACTCACCAAAAGTCTCGCCATGATCCCCTGTGACAACAAGGAGCACCTCCTCACCTCCCTTGGTCGCGGCCTCCATGTATTTGGTCAGCAGCTCTTCACTGAAAAAGGACACGGTGTTCAAATACGTTCGCTCGACGGTCGCGGTTACTTTCTCGGGGTACTTGCCCAGTGACTCCAAAGTAAAATCACATGCCGCGTGCCACTTGTCCAAAGGCAGGGTTCTGTTGATGTATGGAAGATGCGTCCACCAGTGATGCACAAGCACAAAGCGATCTCGACCACTTTCCCCTTCCAGAGCCGCGATCACTTCCTTGGGATCCTGACTGTTGCCCACGCGCACTTTACCCGGAATGGTAATGAACCCCCATTCGGGATACGGATGAAAACACGAGACTTCGAATCCGGCCGCGCTGAAGGCCGTGAACAAATTGGGGCGACCGTTTGTGTACGGATGGCGCCATCGGCCGATACCCACCCGATGGGAATAGGATCCGGTTATCATCGACATCAGCGCCGGAATCGTCCAGGCGCCTGAGGCGTACATATCATTGAAAACGACACCTTCTTTGGCCATCTTGTCCAAAAATGGCGTATCGGCCCCGCCCCCAGCAAATCCCGGAGCATCCGCCCTCAAACTGTCCACCACGACCATGAGTACAATCATCGCTGATCCTTTTTTGCTTCTCGCTCCAAAGCCCGAAGGCAATACGGATTGTTGAAGAGCTCTCCTGTAGTGCTCAGCGCCAGCGTTGTACAACCGGCGTGGCAGACCTTGGCGAGCGCGCAGCGGGCGCATTCACCGGTCATCTTCTCCGGACCCGGCGACAACCAGTGCCAGCGCGAGCGATCTTCCCAGATCTTCCTCAGAGGCTCCTCTCGTACATTCCCAACGACGAAAGGCGATCCCACCTGGTTGGCGCAGCCCTTGATACCGCCGTCCGGTTCGATGCCGACGCTCGAAATGCCGCACTGACAACCCCGCCAGATAGGATATTTTGCCCGCCGCCCGCTTGCTCTTATGATCGGCTCCTCGCGGCTCAGGTATCCCACGCTGTTGAAGGCCGCAGGCTGCAAAACCGGATCTTCTGAATTGGATACGATAAACGCCGCGAGTTCGGGGAGATCTGCAGGTCGGATGGGCGCGGCGATGTCGTTAGAATCGTTCACCTTTGCCAGTCGCCCGGTGCGGTGCGCCAGCTGAACGATCCAGTGCCGCACACCGCGTTCCTTGAGAATCTCATGAACCTGCGGTAGCTCCGGCAGATTTCTTCGAGTCACCGAAGTGATAACGTGTGGAGAGATGGAGGTGCGCGCCAATCTGTCCAGTGCTTTCATCACACGTTCAAATGACGATCCTCCTCGATGGGTTCTGGGACCGTGTCTCATTTCATCGTGGGTATCCCGCAAACCGTCCACGCTCACAGCGAGCGCTTCCGTCTGAAGCGCGACCAGTTTTTCGACGACTTCTTCCCGCAAGAAATGACCGTTGGCAGCAAAACGAAGGATCATCCCGCGATCTCGGACGCGCTTGGCAATTAGCTCCCAGTCGCTCCTCAAAAACGGCTCACCGCCGGTCAGGGAAACCGCGCTCACGCCCAGCTCCGCCAACTGATCGACCAGATCCAGAGCCTTCGCCGTGTCCAGTTCCTCCACCTCAGGTGTGCCGCCGTCAACTAAACAGTGATCACATCTGAGATCGCACCGCCAAGTTATCTCCCACAACGCGCGGTAGGGTGGTTTCAGTTTTGTCATGCTCCCCTGGATAGAGCAACGAGCGTGCCACTTCCCATCAATTGTAGAGGTCTAACAAAAACCGTTTCATTTCCATAGTTTTACAAAACGAAAGGCACAACACAAGTGTGCCGCCTGTGCCGTTATTCTAATTGCGACGCGTACCGTGTCTTGCGTACAATCCTCGACAGCACGCCTTCGTACCAGCGTTATCCGGCCGGCCCTTTCGAGCTTTGAATAGCGGGACAATGTCGATAGTCGTATACTTGTGAATGCAGCCGGGAAGAGAACTATGAAAGACAAGGCGCCCGCCATCATCCTCACAGCCCTGGCCGTACTGGTCTTGTGCTTCGGGATCCACAGCCGTATCGCCGCGGCGTCGTCGTGCGGGCTTGTCAAGGATTCGGACGAGCGCCACATGTGCTACGCCCTGCAGGACAACTCCACCGGCCAGTGCGGCCTCATCAGGGATTCGGACAAACGCCACTATTGTTACGCGATAGTCGACAAGAGCACGGGCCAGTGCGGCCTCATCAGAGACAGCGACTTGCGCCACCAGTGCTATGCGGAGATCGACAACTCCACGGGCCAGTGCGGCCTCATCAAGGACAGCGACCGCCGGCATTTCTGCTACGCCAGGGCCGGCAAGAGCACGGGCCAGTGCGGCCTCATCAGGGATAGCGACCTGCGCTATTACTGCTACGCCCTGATCGACAAGAGCTCCGGGCAGTGCGGCCTCATCAAGCGAAGCGACCTGCGCAGCCGCTGCTACACCGAAGTCAAATAGCTCTCAGTTAGAAAATGGTTATTCGCTAATCTTCGTTTCCGATTTCGTGACCGCCTCTGCCTTTACCCGGTCGAGGAGCTCGGCGAGCACCGGCTTGACGTTCTCGCGGATATCCCCGGCGACAATGATGAACAGCAGATCGTCCCCGGGTTTCAGATGTCCCGCCAAAGCCTCCACCACAACCCTCCAGATGCCGGGCCTGGCCTCGTACTCCGCCCTGAGGGCCTCTATCCGATCCCGATCCGGGTGAACCTCGATGTCGGTCACCTTTTTTTGATCCGATCTCGACCAGGCGCGCACGACACCGTTGTGAATGAGGATCATGCCCACGTTCCGAGCGAACCCAGGCTCCATTTTCATACGCGCGATCTCGGCGGTGATATCCATGCCGTTTCCTTATATGAAATAAATGAGAATGGCTATTGATTGAAATGGGCTAGTATTCCCCCAATGGATGAAGCGCTCACATTCGCGGACCTCGGACCGGATGCCTGGTTCGCCGCCGCCGTCCTCGTCGCCATTGTTGTCTCACTGGCAAACGACTGGCTCGGCCCGGACGCCATCATGGGTTTGGGGCTGGCGGCATGCATCGTTGTCCTCCCTTTTCTCGTGCCCGCGGGACGCAACTTCGGAATCGAGGCCGCGGTCGGCGGGTTCGGCAATACGGGCGTACTGACAGTTGCCGCGCTGTTCATCGTGGCCGCGGGCATCAAGGAGACAGGCGGCATGGGGAGGATCATGCCTGTCATGCTCGGCAAAAGCCGCACGGTTGCGCTGACCCTGATCCGCCTGATGGTTCCCACCTACTTCGTATCCGCATTCCTCAACAACACGCCGGTGGTGGCCATGTTCACGCCGGTGGTGCGCGAATGGGCCAAACGCAACGACGTGGCCCCGTCCAAGCTCCTCATCCCCTTGTCCTACGCGTCCATCCTGGGCGGGACCTGTACCCTCATCGGCACCTCAACCAATCTGGTCGTCAGCGGCCTGATGGTCGAGTACGGCCTGGAACCCATGGGGATGTTCGAGATCACGCGCCTCGGCCTGCCCTGGGCGATCATCGGCCTGGTTTTCATGATCACCGTTGGCCACAGATTGCTGCCGACACGAAAAGACATCACCCAGCAACTGGAGGAGACCAGGCGGGAATACCTGGTGGAGGTGACCGTGGATCCCGGTTGCCCGCTCGTGGGCAAGAACATCGAGGCCGCAGGGCTACGGCACTTGAAGGGTCTTTTCCTGGTGCATATCGAGAGGGGCGATCGCATCATCGGACCGGTCCAGCCGACGGAGATTCTGGAAGTCGGAGACAACATGCTGTTTACCGGTCTGATCTCTACCATTGTGGATCTCAAGGCCATCAAGGGGTTGAGAGCAGTAGATCAGGAACTAAAGGGGAGCCCTGTTCCCGGTGCCGAAATCAGGTTATTCGAGGCGGTGATTGCCTCCACATCGCCCCTTGTCGGGAGAGGTATCCGGGAGGCGGGTTTCCGCGGGACCTACGAAGCGGCGGTGATCGCGGTACACCGAGCCGGCCACCGGATCCGCTCCAAGATCGGGGACATCGTACTCCACTCCGGCGACACCATCCTGCTCGAAGCCTCCGAGAGCTTCGCGGCGAAGTGGTATCACTCTCCACATTTCTACCTGGTTTCCCAGGTGGGCGACGTGGGCCGCACCAAGCACGAGAAGGCGCCCGTCGCACTGCTCATTATAGTGGCAATGATCGCGCTGCCTTCTCTGAATGTAATACCGATGGTCGTATCCGCCTTTCTCGCTGCGGGTTTGTTCGTGGCTTTCAAGATTATCTCCCCGGCCGGCGCGAGGCGGGCCCTGGATCTTCAGGTGCTGATAACAATCGCGGCGGCGTTCGGAATTGGGCGCGCCATGGAAGTTACAGGGCTCGCACAAGCGGTAGCAGGTACTCTCATCGCCTGGGTGTCACCCCTGGGTCCGGCTGCAGTGCTGGCCGGCGTCCTTCTGGCAACCAGCGTCTTCACGGAGATCATCACAAACAACGCCGCGGCGGCGCTTGTGTTCCCCATCGCATTCTCCACGGCTCAACAGATGGAGATGAATCCCACACCCTTCCTGATCGGTCTGGCGGTGGCCGCGTCGGCCTCCTTCGCCACGCCGCTCGGTTACCAGACGAACCTCATCGTCTACGGCCCGGGAGGTTACAAGTTCAGCGACTTCCTCAAGGTTGGCGTTCCCATGAACATCCTGATGTTGATCACCACCGTGAGCACCGTCTGTTTCTGGTGGGACCTGTTCTAGCAATCAGCAAATATGGCTCGCCGGTATCGCGTCGACCGTTCTCGTAAGCGGGAATTTCCTGTCGGTCATGCAGACGAGCGCACCCTTGCCGAGCGGTGCTCCCGCTTTTTCCACGCTGCGAATACCAACGAGGTCCCTCTTCGATACCGCCGCCGCCAGCTTCACCTCCACCGGATAGAGCAAGCCGTCTTCAGCGATGATTACGTCGACCTCCCTTTTCTCTTTGTTGCGGTAATACCATATAGGCGCCTCCCGCCCACGATGCAGATAGCTCTTGTAAACTTCGATGACCACGTAGTTCTCGAACAAGGCCCCGGCCATTGCACCGGTGGAAGCTGTTTGCGCTCCCCTCCAACCAGTCAGGTAACAAACCAGCCCCGTGTCCGAAAAGTACAATTTGGGGGTCTTTATCTGCCGCTTGCCGATATTGGCGAAGTGCGGTCGGAGTAAAACGACCTGTCCCGTTGCGACCAGCACATTGACCCACTCCCGAATTGTACTCACCGATACTCCCGTATCTCTCGCGATGTCGGAGTAGTTCAAAAGCTGACCAACCCTGGCCGCCGCGATGGTTACAAAGCGCCTGAACGCATCCAGGTTCGTCACATTGGCGAAAGACCTCACGTCGCGCTCGATGTAGGTCTGCACGTAAGAACCGTAATAGCTTTCCCATGGCGGAGCATCCGCGTGCGCCAGTCTCGGCATCGAGCCCTGTACAATCCATTCGAACAGCTCCAGCAATAGGAGGGTGTCCTTGGAGGGTTCTTCGAGCCGATCGGGCCGAAACGCCTGCTCGCTCGGCTCTATCTCCCGGTACTCCGCAAGAGAGAAACCGAGCAGGTTGACGATGCCGACCCGGCCCGCCAGGGATTCGGAGACGGACTTCATCAGTGGAAACGATTGAGATCCTGTCAGCCAGAACCCGCCCATTTCACCACTTTTGTCAACTACAGCTTTAATCCGACCAAGCAGAGCGGGGGCGTTTTGAACCTCATCGATAATGAGCGGAGTCCGGTAGCGTTGAAGAAACAGATCGGGATCATCGTTTGCGAGCATTCGAACCGCGTGTTCATCAAGGGAAACGTAGTTGTGCTCGGTGTCGAGCTTCGCGACCATGTGTTGCAGCAGGGTCGTCTTGCCCACCTGTCGAGGTCCTGCGACCATGACCACCGGAAACGAAACTGAAAGCCGGGCGATGTGTTCCTCGATATATCGGCGTACGTACATGCGACTAATTTACGACGGCATCCACAATTAGTCAAGTTCTGTCCTTGTTAACAAAGGAATAGAAGTGGCTGTACTGGATCAGGATCATCGTCTTGGCGCCCAGCATGTCCACCATGCCCCGCATGGACCAGAAGCTCTCCGGATGCCTGGGTGCCACCAGCAGTATCTTCTTGTGGGATTCTCCATCGCCACCGTACCGCTTTGATCTCGGAGTCTTCATTTCATGAAGTGACCGCAGACCCTACAGAAGCTGTGCGGCGCGCTCGGCAAGCTCGGAGCGCTCTCCCTTGGTGAGCGTTATGTGACCCGCCACGGAGTCGCCGCGGAAGCGCCTGACCACATGGACGAGCCCGTTGTTGGTGGCGTCCACATACGGGTTGTCGATCTGGTAGGGGTCGCCGGTGAGGACGATCTTGGTGTCGTCGCCGGCCCTGGTGATGATGGTCTTCACCTCGTGGGGGGTGAGGTTCTGGGCCTCGTCAATCAGCATGAATTGCCGGGGGATCGACCTCCCCCGGATGTAGGTGAGGGGCTCGATGTTGATCATGTCCATGTAGAAGAGCTCGTCGCTGGATCGCCCATCCTTCTTGTCCCGCGAGGACAGGCTCAGCAGCAGCTCCAGGTTGTCGTGGACCGGCTGCATCCAGGGTCGAAGCTTCTCGTTGATGTCTCCGGGCAGGAAACCGATATCCCTTCCCAGAGGAAACACCGGACGAGAGACGAGCATCTTCTGGTACACCTGCTCCTCCACCGATTTCTGCAGGCCAGCGGCCAGCGCCAGCAGGGTCTTGCCGGTGCCCGCCTGCCCTACCAGGGTGACAAGCTGGATGTTATCGTCGAGGAGGAGCTCGAACGCGAAGTGCTGCTCCTTGTTGCGCGGCCTGATCCCCCACACTGTGGGCCCGTTGCCCTTGACCAGCCGCATCTTGCCGTCGTTCGGCGGGATCCTGACGATGGCGGATCCCTGACCGCTGCTGCCCTTGAGCACCGCGAACGAATTGGGAGAGAAGGCCTCGCCCTCCTCAAGCTGCGGCACCGGCACCTCTCCCTTTTCGTACAGCTCGGTAATGACTGCGTTGTCAACGATAAGCTCGGCCACCCCGCTGTACAGCTCGGCGATGTCGGTCCTCTCCACGTCGTAATCCGCCACCGTCAGGCCCAGGGCGGCAGCGCGAATGCGAAGGTTGATATCCTTGCTGATGAACACCAGGGGGGTGTCCGCGTCCTTCTCCTGAACCTCGAGCGCCGAAGACAGGATGCGGTTATCGGCGCTGTGACTGGAGAGGGCGTATTCGGGAGGAAGATCCCTGGTGGCAAAGGCCACCCGAAGGGTACCGCCATTGGAGTCTTTTATAGGGACACCGTCTACGAGGCGACCGCCCGTACGCAGTCCGTCGAGTATCCGCGAGATCTGACGGGCGTTCCTGCCAAGCTCGGATAGATCCTTCTTGAAATTGTCGACCTCTTCGATCACGTAAATGGGAATGATGACATTGTTTTCCTCGAACGACAGCATCGACCTGGGATCGTGGAGCAGCACATTGGTGTCGAGCACAAAGTTCTTCTTCATTGGGTACCTTTCTTGGAAATCGATGGCCAGCTCACTCCCGCTTCTTCGAATTTCGTCAGCAACTCGCCAAGATCCTCTTCCATCTGGTCGGATTCAATGCCCTGCTCCCTGGCTTTCAGCAGGAGAAGAGCGGCCGGTACGAGCTTGCCGCGCCGCATGAAGGATCTCCCGAGCGGAACCAGCAACTCGCTATTGTCGGCGTCGAGCGCGCTGGCGCGCCGCAGAAATCCGATGGCTTCTCCGTGGCGTTCGACCTCACTGAGCAAGATGCCCAACCTGCTGTACAACCTTGCGGAGTTGCTCCCTTCCCGGATGAACTGCAGACCCAGCCGGTAGAGCTCCTCCGACCAGGTGAATCTGTTCTTGGTTTTGAACGCATCCCCTAGAAGCACCAATCCCTCCGCGATCAGGTCGAGCTGTTCATCGTTCAGCTGCTTGGCGACGGGCGTCCTCTGGAGCGCGGCGAGCAGTCCCGGCCACGTCTCGAGGCTGTGAATGACCCTGTCCGGGCTCCCTTCCTTCTCGGCTTCCCGCGCCTGTTCAATGGCGGAAAGGTCGAGCTGGAACGGCTGTTCGAATGTCCCCACCAGATCCCTGTGGAGTTTCTGCTTCACCAGGGACTCGAAGGAGCCCAGTTCCATGAAGTTGAAGCCGGCCTCGGAGATAAAACCCACGATGGCCCACGGTCCCTTCTCCTCGTCCTCCACCCAAATGAACTGCCTCAACGACAAACCGAACAGCGCGGTGAGGAGCACCATGTCGGGCCCGATCACCGAGGTCGCGGTCTCCTCGTCAAGTGGGATATCCACGTTCGAAGGCATCTCGTGCTCCTTCAGCAGGAGCGCCTGGACGAGGCGGGACCGAAACTCCCCGATGGTCAGCACCTGGAGGAGATTGTCCTCGCCGGCGAACTCTACGGTGTTGTTCGCGGGAATCCTCGGATCTCTCACCAGACCGCGTATCTGGATTCCTAGTATGATGGCGTAAGCCAGGAAGCGGCCGCCGAGGATCTCGCAGAGGAGATTGAAGTTGGCGATCTGGTCGCCGAGCTTTTCGAACCATCCGTCGGAGCGGGAATCCCTGAAATAGGTTACCGCCCCGGCGCGTTCCAGAAGATCGAGGCAGACGACCTGGGTAGATGAAGTGCTATCGTCGATCAGCAACTGCGCTACCAGGGGTACAACTTTATCGGCGGGCTTGTCCCTAAGTGCGACGAAAGCGGTCTCGCGCTTCCTGTCAGAAGACGAGGCGAGCCTTGCCACGAGCTTTTCGACACTGGATTGGATTGCGCTCCTCCCGCTTCAACCGGATGGCTCGGTAGCTATTCCCTGCGTTCAGTTCAAGTCAAGTGTAGAACGGTACCACTTCAATGTACGATTCAGCCCTTTTTCGAGATCGAACTTCGGTTCGAACCCCAGCAGATTTCTCGCGGATGTGATGTCGGGGATCCTCAACTCCACGTCCGGGTACGGCCACTCCACGAGCGTAACCTCCGAAGAAGATCCCGTCATGCGCACCACCAGGTTGGCCAGGTTGTAAACGGTCAGCGCAGTGCGCGGGTTTCCGATGTTGAAAGTTCGGCCCACCGCCTCGGGGCGTTCCATTGAGAGGAGCAGCCCGTCTATCATGTCGTCGATGTAGCACCAGGCGCGAATCTGGGATCCGTCGTTGTGCACAGTCAGCCGCTCCCCCTTGAGCGCCTTGACAATGAAGTGATGAATCGCCCCCTCACCCACCTGGCCCGGCCCGAATATGTTGAACGGTCTCACGGTGACCGCGGGCAGATCCTTTTGCCTGTGCATCACGTGGCACAGGTGCTCCGTGGCGAGCTTGGAGACGGCGTATGTCCAGCGGGCCTCGCCCACGGCCCCAAGGGAGGTGACGTCGCCCTCCTTGACCCGGTACGCGTACGCCCCGAATACCTCGGAGGTCGAAAAGTCGACAAAACGCTCGATCCCCTTTTCCTCCACCGCGGCCTCGAGGGTGTTGAAGGTTCCCTTCAGCGTGATGTCCATGGTGAGCAGCGGATTGTTCATCACCGTGTCCACGCCTGCTATGGACGCCAGATGGATCACGTGGGAGGCGCCCTTCATGGCTCGCCTTACCGCGTCGGAATCCCGCACGTCTCCCACAATGAGATCGATGTTCGGGTGTTTTTCGAGGGGGCTATCCTTGATGGCGTTGCGGTGGAGCGTATCCAGGATGACGATCCGATTGTCATCGACCAGCCGCTCGCAAAGGCGCGTGCCGATAAAACCGGCCCCGCCCGTAATGAAGATTTTCTTGTTCTTCAGCATTCTGATTATTGTGCTGGAAGCAAACCCTTTGGTCAAAAGGAAAGCTGAAATATGGGGCGCGTGCGGTGGGTTGCCGGCCTGAAAGGCCGAAACATACCAGCCCGGGGCACCGCCCCGGAAAACGTGGATGAAAATGGTCGTCGTTTTTGATCGTCCTCCAAGGTCGAAGGTCGAAGATCTCGCCATAGTTGAAAACCCGCCATAGGCCCTGCGACGGCGGGCAAACCAAATCGAGCGTAGGCGGACCCGTCATCGACCACCGGTCCTTTCATACGCCAACGCTTGCCTGTTCTTTCTGTCCTAATGTGCCTGGAATCGTGCGGGGCTATATGTCAAGTGTCAGTGCCAGACCCCTTGATGTCCGTGAAGACACCCCTGGGTCAGAAAAGTTCCTGCTCAGGGTGGTAACACATTTTTTCTGAAAACCGATCTCCTCCCCCGCAATGGGGGGATGCCGGGAGGGGGGTCAAAACAGTTCGCCACGCAGCCATTTGATGACAAAGGGTCCCAGGAGGATGACGAAGACGCAGGCGAAGATGAGCATGAGCGGCCCCAGGATGAGCACAGCCGCGCGTGCGGCAGCTTGCTCCGCCGCCGGGGAGCGACGGGAGCGCAGAACCCCGGCCTGGACGCTGAGGACTTTCGCCAGGGGTGTGCCCTGCTTCTCCGCCTGCACCACTGCGGCGACGAACTGACGAATGGCGGGAGCGGGAACTCGCTTGGAGAGGTCGCCAAGCGCCGCCTTCCTGGAGTGCCCCAGATCCAGTTTCCGGAGGATGTGACGAAGCTCGAACCGCAGGGGTTCCCTCTTTCCCATCCGATCGGAGACCTGTCGAAGGGCGCCGGGGAAGTCGACGCCTGCCTGCATTGCCAGGGATGCGAGATCGATGGCGTGAGGTAGACGTCGACAGATAGTTCGAATTCGCCGTTTGGCCGCCTCGTCCAGCTTGAACCAGGGGACAGCGGCGCCGATTATCGCGCCGAGGACCGCGCCGGAGCCGGCCGAGCCCACCGAGATGGCGGCGATCGACCCTCCCATGATCAGACAAAAAGCAACGGAGAATGCGTTCAAGGAGAGATACTCGTTCACATTCAGACCCAGAGGATGGCCGGCGATGACGAGTTTAGTTTCAATGGCTCTTTTCAGGTTCACAAGGGGTACACGCTCGATCTCACGCGCGATGGAGCGGATGAACGGATCCAGCAGTCGAAACCAGGCAGCCCCGTCGAGGGCGGCCCTGCGTCGCTCTCCGCGTTCGCCTGTGAGCTCTTCGAGAGCCAGCCCGTGCGGCCATAACCCCAGAAGCACGAGGGTGCCGCAGGCGGCGGTGAAAACCGGCCCCAGAAAAACGAACATCGTCATATGTCCACCGCCATTATCTTGCGAATGAGGGCCACCGCAGAGATCTCCAACATCGCCGCGATGCCGAGCAGAATCCACCCGATCGGATCGTGCCAGAGGGGTTCGAGCCAGGTTGGATCGATCTTGTGCAGGGCGAGGGTCAAGAACGGGGGAACCATTCCCATTACCAGGGCCTGGCTCCTTCCCTCTGCAGTCTTGGTCCTGATCACGCCTTCCAGCCGCGACATCTCTCGAATGGAGCGGGCGGTTTCCTCCAGGATCCCGGAGAGATCGCCACCAGTCTTTCGTCCCATGATAGCCGCCGCCACGGCCGCATGAAGCCCGGGGATATCGAGCCTGGAGGCGAGAGCGGTGAGTGATTCGTCCAGGGGGCGCCCCAGCCTGACCTCGGCCATGACGTCACCTATCTCTTCACCCATCGGTGGCTCCAGGTGCTTTTTGAGGTAGCCGAGGGCGTCGCCCAGGTTCGGCATCGTGCGAAGGGCGTTGGCCAGCGCGGTCAGAGTTTCGTCCAGCTGATCCGTGAGGCGAAACAGTCGTTTTTCGGATGCTCGGGAGAGCAGCCAGGGTGGCACGATCAACACGGCGAGAGCCAACCCCACGGGGATGAGGTTGCACGAGCACGCGGCCGCTACTGCCAGGACGGACGATGCGGCGATCTGTGCCGCCGGAAAACGACGGTATCGCGGGTGGAATCGATTGAACTCGGCTCTGGAGTTCCACCAGGATACGTAGCGCCCGTAGTGAGCGAGGATCGTCTGTGTGGAGGAAGCCGCAACGAGGGCAGAGGTCACGGCGGCGGCCGTGAGACATGCGGAGCACAGGGAAACGGCGAAGGTCATGACTCTACCCTGGTGAAAGAGGGAAGCCATCCGGTGGCGCACAGGAACGATTCCCCTTCCTGGCCCGGTCCGCCGGCGACCAGTCGGAAGATCTCGCTGGTGGCGATCCCCCCATCCTCCCCCATTCCGACCACTTCGGCGATGGAGGTGATCTTCCGGGAGCCGTCCGGCATGCGCGCTTGCTGGACCACGAGGTCCACGGCGGCGGCTATTTGCTCCCGGATGGCCCGGGACGGGAGATCGAGCCCCGCCATGAGCGAGAGGGTTTCGAGGCGGGAGAGGGCTTCCGTGGGAGAGTTGGCGTGGGTGGTGGTCAATGAACCGTCGTGGCCGGTGTTCATGGCCTGTAGCATGTCAAGAGCCTCGCCGCCGCGGCACTCCCCGACGACGATTCGATCGGGCCTCATCCGCAAGGCGTTTCTGACAAGATCCCTGATCGTGACCTGCCCCTTGCCCTCGGCGTTGGGCGGGCGAGTTTCCAGGGGGACAACGTGTGGCTGCGGGAGCCTGAGCTCCGCCGCGTCCTCGATGGTGACTATTCGTTCCTCGAATGGGATGGCGCTGGCGATGACGTTGAGGAGGGTGGTCTTGCCCGAGCCGGTTCCTCCCGAGATGACGATGTTGTGCCTGGCCGCAACCGCGCGAAAGAGGAAGTCGGCTACCGGGCGATCGAGGGTCTTGAATCGAATGAGATCCTCGATTGAAAGTGGGGTCGACGCGAACTTCCGGATGGTGATGGCCGGACCTCGGATGGCCAGCGGCGGGATTATGGCGTTGACCCTCGAGCCGTCGGGCAATCGGGCGTCGACCATGGGAGAGGCCTCGTCGATACGGCGACCCAGAGGGGTCACGATTCTCTCGATGATGGTGCGGACCGAGTCCTCGGATGTGAAGCACACGTGAGATTTTTCCAGGCGCCCGTTCCGTTCCACATAGACGTTTTCGGGGTCGATCACCATGATCTCCGAAATGCTGTCATCAGCCAGCAGTTCCTCGATAGGACCGAGCCCGAGGGCTTCGTTTGCGAGGTCCGTCACAAGTGACGTTCTCTCATCGCCCACCTGGATACCCTCCCGGTGAAGGAGTCTTTCGAGGGCGGCCTCCACTCTGGGCCTCAGTCCTTCACCCTTCGCGTCCACGGAGCCGAGATCTATGTGTTCGATCAGGCCCCTGAGCACCCTCCGTCTCAGGGCCGGGCGATCCTGGTTCGGCTCGTCGGTGTCGGCTCGGCGGGGAACGAGGGTAAACGGGGCGATGCCGATCTCCGCACCAAACGGCGCCTCGAAATGGTTGCCCGCGGGCTTCGCGCCCAGGAGCATCCCGTTTGGAGAGAGGTTTTTTACCGACACCCCCGATTTCGAGGCGACCATGATCGCGTGTTTGCGCGAAACCCCCCTGCTGTCGAGGACGATGCTGGAATCCGTGGACCTGCCCACCGAGATCTCCGTTTCCAGCGGGAAAGATTGTTCGCCGATCATCTCGGCGCCCAGGCGGACATTGATTGTTACCGTGTCGTCCATGGGGTGTTGATTGGCAAGACCGATGCCAGGGCGGCTAATCAGGATCTACCAGGGGTTGCGTGATATCGAGCGGCGGCGGCGCGCGGCGGACGGCGGATTCTCTGCCGGTTCCGCCTATTTTTCCGCCTGTCGAGCTCGAAGGGCGTTGACCCGCTCGGTGGATCTTCCAACAAATCGAATGACTGTGCGGAACACGAAGTCGAACCTTCGCATGACGGCGATCCTGTCCCACGATCGCTCCATTTTCGCGGTGAACCCGACGGGCAGTTTCTTCCAAATGAGTTTTACGCCGATGGCGATGAAGCCCCCGACGACCGTCAGGACGGCCAGCGCCACACGCAGGACGGGCCTCGCGTACTTGCTGATCGTCTGGTAGGCGTCCCTGAACGGGTGAGGCTTCCACTCCTCCTCGTCGAACATTTCCCCGTCGGGGCTCGACACGCGTTCCCCCGAATCGTTATCGATGGACAGGGTAATCTGGATGGTCCCGTCGTCGTCGATCTCGCCTATCATGGAGATGACGGCCTCCACCTCGATTCCCCCGGCCTCCAACTCCACCGTCTGGCCCGTGGCGAGCCTGACGATCGGGGGAGGCGGTCTCGGAGCCGTGGTTGCAGGTGTGTTCTCTTCCTCGCCCTTCTCAAGAAGCCTGAGCCCCACCTCCGTTCCATCTCCGTAGAGATCCGGAGCAGTCCAGACGATACTGGCCTTCCTCTCAACGGGATCCACTCCGTCCTCCAGGGTCAGCCTCACCAGGACGTTGGCCCCCGGTTGCGTCGTGGTGTCGAAACGGGCCCGGATCCCCGTGCTCGACAGGTTGCGCGTGTACCCGGTTGCGAACTCGTTTCCCCTGGCGTCGAGCAGCTCCAGCGGTCTGCCCACGTCTATTCGGTTTTCATCGGATCTTCGTTCTGATTGAAGCACGGACACCTCCTTAAGAGAGAAGCAGGCGTGAGATATGCCCTACCTCACTCTATCCGGTGTGGGCTCAGGCTCAAAAAAAACGGCCGTTTCGGCTGGACGTTCGATTTGTGGTGAGCGGATTGTGTGAATTTTTCTTCTTAGATGATAAACTAATGAAATACGAGGAACCGACGTGCACCGCTCTCCAAGATAGAGCGGGTCCGTCTAGCTTTTTGGCAATGGAGGAAACCTGATGAAAAATACAATTATTCTACTAGCCATGGGCCTGTTTGTATGGGGATGTGGAAGCAACGCGCCGATGGGTTTTCCGGACGCCGGCACGGACACGGATACCGATTCGGATACTGACTCTGATGCTGACTCTGATGCTGACACTGATGCTGATACGGACACCGACACGGACACCGACACGGATACAGATACGGATACGGACACGGATACCGACTCTTGTGCACATGATGTGTGCGAGCTCGGCGAGGCCTTGGACGACGGTTGCAACGCGTGTGTTACCAGTATTTGCGACATAAACGATCGCTGTTGCGATTCCACCAACGGCGAATGGAATTACTGGTGCGTAGATATGGTGAACGCCAACTGCGGATTGGATTGTGCGGTCGGGCTGGTAGAGTGTACCACTCAGTACACAGCCGGCGACATCGGCGGCTACGCGGATTGCGGCCAGAGCGATGCGATGTGCACCATTGCTTACAACAGCAATCAGAATAACTGCGCAACGGTGTGCGAGCAGGCCGGCGGAGAGTGCATCGCCGCTTTCAACAACGACGGTCCCTGCGTCATCGACTGGGGCGACGAGATCGCTTGTGATTTCAGCGGGTATAACACCGCCATATGCCTATGCTCCCGTGGATGTGGATTGTCTGCTCCCTGCAGCGGGACGGACACCTGCATTGACGGTGAATGCCTGTAATCAGGCGTCTAACTCTGAAGAATCAATTGGTGTTGCGGGATTGCGTAACTGATTGATCTAACCGCCGTCTCCGCTATCCGGACCACTGTCTGCATCGGTATCGGTGTCGGTGTCAGTGTCGGTGTCAGTGTCGGTGTCAGTGTCGGTGTCAGTGTCAGTGTCGATGTCAGTGTCAGTGTCGGTGTCGGTGTCGGTGTCGGTACCTGCGTCGTCGATGACATCGTCATCATCGCCACAGCCGACAACCACCAGCCCCAAAGCCAGAATTGCCATCAAGACAATTATCAAGCGTTTCATTTTCTTGCTCCTCCTGCATCCTCTATCAGGGACGCGAATAGTGAAATCTGAGTCGAAGTGTATGCGATCTTCATGCCGTAATGTCAACCTGTTAAAAATAAAGAGAAATTATTATTTGGGGTTCACTGAAAGTGTAGCGCACAGACCACAAAGCTGATCGAAATGTCCGAATAATCATCGTTTGCGCACTTAATGCGGGAAAGATCGAAATTAGCCCCAAAAGGTCGTATGATCGGCGCATGGGCAAACGCGAAGAAATCGCCGCGGGGCGGCACGTCGATCTGGTAGAGGAGATTCGGGCGCACGATCGGCGGTACTACGTGGACAACGCTCCGATTGTGAGCGATCGCGAATACGATAGGCTCTTTGCAGAGTTGAAGGATCTGGAGCGCGATCACCCGGAGCTTGTCACCGGGGACTCTCCGACCCAGCGGATCGGCGCACAGCCGGTGGATGGTTTCGAGCGCGTTCCCCACCCCCGAAGGATGTACAGCCTGGACAACACCTACGACGAGGGCGAGTTACGCGATTTTCTCGAACGGGTGAAAGGTGGACTCGGTGACGAGGATGCGGTGGGACTGGTGGTGGAGCCCAAGCTCGACGGTGCATCCATGGAGCTTATCTACCGGGACGGTATCCTCCGGACGGCCCTGACCCGCGGCGACGGGATCGAGGGCGAGAACGTGACCTCCAACGTGAGAACCATTCGCTCCTTGCCGTTGAGGATTCCGTCAACGGGGGAGGTGATCGCAAGGGGAGAGATCTTCATCAACAGGGAGGACCTCGAGGCGGTCAATTGCGAGCGGGAGGAGCGCGGCGAGCCGGCTTTCGCCAATCCGAGGAATGCGGCGGCGGGGTCGTTGAGGTTGCTGGATCCCGCCATAACCTCAAGGAGGCCCCTTCGGATAATCCTCTACGAGCTCGTGGACGCTCCGGGCATGCCCGATTCGCACATCGAGTGCCTCGAATGGCTCGCGGATCAGGGCCTGCCCACCCACGGGATGCAGCGCGTGTGCACCTCCAAAGAGGAGGTCACGGCGGCCATTTCGGATCTTGACGCTAAGAGAAACGATCTCCCGTTCGAGATTGACGGAGCGGTGGTCAAGGTCGATCGCGGGGATTTCAGGGAGCGGTTGGGGTTTACGGCGCGCTTCCCCCGGTGGGCGGTCGCCTACAAATTCGAGGCGCAAAAGGCACGCACCAGGTTGATCGATATCCTGGTTCAGGTAGGGCGCACCGGTGCGCTCACCCCGGTTGCCGTGCTGGAGCCGGTCGCGCTGGCCGGAACGACGATTTCCAGAGCGTCGCTGCACAACGAGGACGAGATCCGGAGCAAGGACATCCGGGTGGGCGACATGGTGATCGTTGAGAAAGCGGGGGAGATCATTCCCCAGGTGGTCGAGGTAATACGCGCGCGGGACACAGAGAGAGGAGATCCGTTCGTGATGCCCACGACGTGCCCGGTCTGCGGGGGACCCACCGGGCGAGAGGAAGGCGAGGCCAGATGGAGATGCACCAATCGGCTGGCTTGCCCCGGGCAGCTCAAGGCGGCCCTGCGTCACTTTGCGCTGAGATCGGCCATGGATATCGAACATCTCGGGCCATCGCTCATCGATCAGCTTGTTACGAACGAGCTGGTGCGAGATCCGGCTGATCTGTTCTCCCTGACCGTGGAGCAGGTGGAAGGGCTGGATCGCATGGCGAAAAAAAGTGCGCACAACCTGATCGCAGCCATCGACAGGAGCCGGGGAAAACCCCTGGATCGGCTCATCGCCGGGCTGGGGATCCAGTTGGTGGGGGAGGTTGCGGCCGTACAGTTGGCGTCCAGGTATGGGAGCCTGTCCGGGTTCTTCAGAGCGATATCGGCGGTACAGCGCGAGGAGCTTGCCGCCATTCACGGTATCGGTGACAAGATAGCCGATTCCATCGCGAACTCACTGGAAGACGAGAGATTCATGGGGGTCGTGAGGAGGTTGCTCGATCTGGGAGTAGATCCCGTGGCCAAGGGCGAGAGTGAAAAAGGACCCCTCACCGGGATGTCGTTCTGCCTGACGGGCAAGCTCTTCGAGCCGCGAGCCAGGATCCAGGAGCTGATTCGCGCGGCTGGAGGGGAGGTCCACTCGGCGGTCAAAAAAGGTACCGGTTACCTGGTCACGGGCGAAAAGGTCGGCAAGTCAAAAATAGAAAAGGCGCGCGCCGCCGGAACCGAGGTCATCGACGAGGAGACACTCATGGGGATGATACCAGACGAATGACGTCCTTTCGGACTCGCCGTGGAAAACCACTTGACATGTGGAGGGTATGTTAACATGTTAGTAACATGTCAGTGATGATTCAAATTCGCAACGTACCCGAGGAAGTACACCGCAGGACAAAAGCCCGGGCCGCCATGTGCGGCCTGACAATGTCCGAGTACATTCTGCGGGAGCTGAAGAAGGCGCTGGAGCGTCCCACCACTGAGGAGCTTCTCGAGCGGTTGTATCGATACCCGCCCGTTAAGCTGTCAAGAAGCCCGGCGGATCTGGTCAGGGAAGACCGGGATGACGAATGATTGTGATCGATGCTTCGGCGGTTGTGGAATTGCTTCTGAACACGTCCTGTGGGCGACGAATCGGCGAGCGTATCATGTTTCAGGGTGATTCCCTTCACGCTCCATCGCTCCTGTATCTGGAGGTTGCCCAGGTGTTAAGAAAATTCGTGCGTCTGAGGGATATAGATGAACTACGCGGCTCGGCCGCTGTAGAAGACCTCCGAAAGCTCGATCTGGAGGCGTGTGAACACAGGCTCCTGTTGCCGAGGGTATGGCAGCTTCGGGAGAACCTGACTGCGTATGATGCTTCATACGTTGCGCTGGCAGAGGCGCTCGATGCCCCGTTGGTGACCACCGATCAACGGCTGGCGGGATCATCCGGGCACCGCGCCCTGATAGAGCTCGCGCAGTGATGGAGAATCAAAATGGATAGCAACGGAAAGCTGTTTTCCAAAGGGGGGCCGGAGCCCAAGTCGGAGCTATTGGCGGCCTACGAGGAAATCACCGCCGCCGGTTTCAAGGATCTGGATCGGTTCTCCAATGAGGATCTGGGCTGGCTGCAACATATACACGATCGACATCTGGACTTCTTTCGAGAGGAGCGTCGCATGCATTTCGGCGCTTTCGCCCTGGTGGGGTTGGCGTTCATCATCCTTCTTCCCGCGACCTTGTTTCTGGAGGACTACTTCCTTATCCTCGCCGGGGCGCAGGCCCTGTTGCTCACGTTGTTTGTTCCATATGTCTTCGTCTACCGGAAGTACGAAGAGGGCGTGAGGAGGATGATGCGCGAGGCGATTATTCTGGAGAACGTCCGGCGGCTGCGGGTGGAGAAGAGTTGACCTCCTCGAACGACGATCTGGGCTCGAAAGAACGTCTCGCTTCCAGGAAAGCGGGCATGTCGGCTATGAAGCGCCAGAGGGTGTGCCGGTGCTGCCAGAGTCTCTTCTTGAACTTGGTCTTCAACCAGGTCTTGTCGTGGTAAAAGCGCTTGATGTGCCGGTTGTAGAGCTCGTCGATTTCCTCCCTGGATTCGAACGCCTCGGGCACGAAGACGAAGTTGAGGCAGTTCATCAGCCTCCATTCGTTGTTGAACGTTCCGTCGTTGTGGATTGTCGACCAGCAGGGTGCGCCCGGGAACGGTGTGAACTTGGACATGTTCATGTCGTCCAGACCGAGGGAGATGATGAAGTCGCTCGTCTTCCTGATTGACTCGGGCGTCTCTCCGGGCAGGCCCATCATGAAGAGTCCCTTTGCGCGGAGGCCGTTCTTTTGGATACTGGCGACCGTGTCGCGGACCTGATCGAGGGTGACGCTCGCTTTGTGACGCTCCATTAGCGTGGCATCCCCGGACTCGATACCCACCGAGATCATCAGGCAGCCGGCGTCCTTGAGCATCCGAAGGAGCTCGTCGTCCGAGTGCCCCGCGTGGACAGCGCAGTTGAACTGTATTCCGAGCGGCTCTTTGGTGAGCCGCTCGCAGATCTGGGTGATCCGGTTTCGGTTTGTGGTGAAGAGATCGTCGTACACGTTGATGTGCCGCACCTTGAAGCGCACCTTGAGCATCTTCATGTGGTCGTAGATGTAGTCGGCCGAGTTGGATCGGAAGCCCTTCTTGAAGACCGAGCGATCGCAGTACGAGCAATTGTAGATGCACCCACGGCTCGTGATCATGGTGGCGCCCGGGACGTGTATGTAGCTGAGCGGAGGCAGGTAGTATCCTTTTGGGAACTTGGGCAGCAGATCGTAGGCGGGGAACGGTAGCTCGTCCAGGTGCTTGATGTGCATCCTGGGCGGGTTGGTGACCGCCTGTTCCCCGTCGCGCCAGACCAGCCCGTTGATGTTGCCGAGATCCACCCCGTCCGCCAGCTCCAGGAGGGTTTCCTCCCCCTCGCCGAGGCAGAGATAGTCAAAGGAATCGAACCGCTCGAGCAGTTCCGCGCCCATGGCCGAGACGTGGACACCTCCGACGATGATCTTGATGTCGGGTTGTGTTTCCTTGATCAGAGAGGCCATGTCGTCAGCATCCGGAAAAGCCGAAGTGGTGGCGGTGAAGCCCACCAGGTCGGGCCGGTGCGCGAGAATCTGCTTCACGTTGACCTGCGGACCCGGACGAGTCTTGGGGCCGAGGCAGTCGTGTACGGCCACCTGGTGCCGCCCGGTGGAGATGACGTACGCCGCCATCGACAGGATGCCGACGGGCGCCATGCGGTTCGCCACCACGGTGGCGTCTCTCTGTCCGGGAAACCAGTTGGAGCCGGCTGGATGCACGAGCATGATCTTCATGTAGAGAAGCTATATCCGCACCTCGCGCCGGTGTCACGTCGTAATAGCCTGGATGATAGTGAAGCGGAGCGTCAAAACAACTTTGCGGAATCGAGGAGGATGGTCACGGGGCCGTCGTTGACGGAGCGAACGTCCATCATGGCGCCGAATACGCCCTTCGCGCATGGAACGCCGAGCTCTTGAAGCATGGACACGAATTGCTCGTACAGTTCGTTCGCCGCAACCGGCTCCATGGCGTCTGTGAAGGAGGGTCGTCTTCCCCTGCGCACGTCCCCGTGCAGGGTGAACTGGCTGATGACCAGCGCGGGCCCGTCGAGATCGATCACCGAGCGGTTCATGTTTCCCGCGTCATCGCGAAAGATCCTCAAGCCGGCGATCTTCGCGGCCAGGTATTCCAGGTCCTTGCGGGTATCGTTTTTACCTACGCCGAGATAAACGAGGAGGCCGTTTTTTACCGAGCCGACCATCTCTCCATTGACGCAGACGGACGCCTCTGTGACGCGCTGCACCACCGCCCTCATGGCATGAGTGTCCAATTAAGGCATCTTCCGGCTTTCGTCCTCGCACGCGACCTCGGCTTACCCTGCGTAATACCTCGCCCGCGTGCTGCGGGCGCGCACGAAATCTGCCTCAATTGATCACGCATGGTAATCATGGTTTTGGAAGTCTCAGTGTCTTTGTGAGCTGGGTAACGATCTTGAAATAGCTCGATCGGTCATGGCGTTCGTTGAGGATGTGAAAATCCTTGCGGGACAGGCCCACGCAACCGAAGCAGTAGTTGCACTCGGTCAGATCCCGACTCATGTAGACGAAGGCCGAGTTGGTGCAGGACTCGCACTCGACGCTGTTGGACAGGTGGTGGCATCCGGAGCAGGACAGGCAGTTGGTGAGGTTGGTGCTGTTGGAGCAGCCCCTGGAGTACGAACACCGATAGCACCGGTCGCAGTCTTCGCAGAACACGCAGTTCGTGCAACGGGTGCAGTCCTTCAGGTTATGACCCTTGGTGTTGACCGGATCGGTGTCGAACGCGTGTCGCAGTTTTTCGAGGCGCTTTTGAAATTCCTTTGGATCCATTTCGATGGCTCTACCCGCCGATGAGAGAGGCGATGTGGGCGTAGTTGACCTGGCTCGCCAGCTGGTTGGCGGGGGCTTCGCCGGCGGTGTTGGTCACCTTGACGGTAATCATCACCCGGTTGTGAACCATCACCATCACTTCTGCGTTGTTGTTGGTCTTGCTCCATGATTGGGTGCCCGGGTACGTACCGAAGTTCACCGGGCCTCGACGCTCCTTCGAGGAATCTATCTGCATGCCGCGCATCATGTTGAACGGCATGGCGATCATGGGGTTCATCGAGGTGTCCACGATCTCTATCACGGCTTCCATGGTGCCCTGAGCGAGCTTGCACTTGGCGGTGGAGACGGAGATCCCCATCATATTGGCGCTCTCACCCTCTATCTCGCCCTGGAGGACCCAGCCCGGGGCGGCGGTGGGCAGCGCCTGGGAGAGCGACTGCCACGGGATCATCTGCGCGGGCACGCCTCCGGCGGCGGGTTGCGCGGGAACAGTGGGTTGCATCGGCTGCATGGGCTGCATGGGCTGCATGGGCTGCTGCCCCGGGTAGCCCTGTTGGGGATAGCCCTGGGGATACGGGTTCTGGGGCTCGGACCGGCACCCGAAGATCAAAGCGAGTCCGGCGACTGCGGTTGTTACGAGTAGTGCCCTGAGACCAATCATTTCTGTTCTCCTCAAAGTTCGGTTGACGAATAGCCAAAGTACCACCGGGCACCTCGGCGGTAAAGGTAGTCCCGAAATGTCGGTAAAGAAGAGTCTTTAGATCGGATCTTTAGATCGGGTCTTTAGATCGAGGTCTTTAGATCTCGGTATATTGCCAGGGGTCGAGTCAATGCTAGAATGTCGCCCGATGAAACAGGGCACAGCCAACTTTGCTACTTCGTTCGCCGTGGCCGCGGCGTTGCTGGTCGCGGCCTGCGGCGGGTCCACTCGGCTTCTGGAACGGCGGCAGATCTATTCCGGACTGCTCGAACGCTCCAAGGAATTCTCAGTGCTGCGGGCCCCGGCGGCCGAGGGCGTCGATTCCGCGACCCTGCCCGTGGTGGTGCTGCTCCACGGCATGGGCGACAACCACGTGTCCCTCGACCGCTTCGGCCTCTCGGAGCGGCTCCGCGCCGCCATGGACGAGGGCCGCGTACCCCGCGCCCACTTCGTCATGCCCGACGGCGAGCGGGGGTTCTGGATCGACTGGCACGACGGTTCCCTTCTCTACGAGCGCTATGTCCTCGAGGAGGTACTGCCTGCGGGCGAGGCCCTGCTGGGCGTGGAAGGATGCCGCGATCGTCGGCACCTGATGGGCGTCTCGATGGGCGGCATCGGCGCGCTGCAGATAGGCCTGCGTCACCCCGAACTGTTCGCCTCGATCACCAGCCTTTCCGGCCTGATCCTCGATGCGGAGGGGGCGCGGGATTTCCTGCACACGGCGTTCGTCCGCCATGTCGTCGATCTCGAGCGGATTTTCGGCGACGGCACGGACGAAGCGTACATGAACGCCTGGAACCCCTTTTGTACGTCGGCTCGCCGCGCCCCGGACCTCGGCCAACGGATCTTCCTGGCTGCGGGCAGCCGCGAGGACGAGGATTTCCGGACCACGACTACGGCCTTCCACGAGCATCTCGAACGGCTCGGCGTCGAGCACGAGTTCGAGATCTACGATGGCGAGCACGGCTGGAAGTGGTGGGCGCCGGTTATCGAACGCTCCATCGCCTACGTCATCGGCGGTTGAATAGCACTGAAATAGATTCTTACTTGCGGTCGGCCGGCAGTTTGGCGTCGGGTTTCCTCAAGTAGTTGGGTTCGAGGGTCATGGGATCGTCCGGTCCCTGGCTTCTAAAAAGTTCGAGGCCGCGAAGGGCGAGCAGATAGGCGCCGGGCACGCCTGTTCGCGGGGGTAGCAGAACGCCCATGCCGGCGAGATCCTCGCGGTATCTTTGAGCGCCGCTCCCGGTGAGGTATACGGGTTCCTCGCGCGATACCCCGCTCGTCAGATCGGGAAACCGCGAGGGGGGTATCACACGCTCGTCGGAGATCTTCGTAACGGCGGGGAGGCCGGCTTTTTGCGAGACGCGATACATCGCCGCGTAGATCTCCCCCCTTCCGGCATCCAACAAGGGAGCGACAAGGCCGTCCACTCCCGCGCTGCGCGCTATTGCCTCCAGGGTAGGCACACCCTTGATGGGAGCGCCGCAGCTCGCGGCGATGCCCTTGGCTGTGCTGATACCGATCCTAAGCCCCGTGAAAGTGCCGGGTCCGATACCGAAGACCACCAGATCCACGTCCTTCATCTCGTGTCCGCCCGTTTCGAGGATGAACCCAATACGGTGGAGCAGTGTCTCCGCATGGCCGGGTTGCGCCGGGGCCGATATCTCCGCGAAGGTCTCGACCCGGTTGTCGCCCGTGTCGTTTTTCATAAGGACCCAGCCGGCGGATCCCTGGAAGGTGGAAGTATCGAAAGCCAGGATGAGCATGCGATCTGAGTATCATGCCGCGCTCGCGCGGAGAAGATCGCATTTTATTCTTCCAACATACTTGAACCCCACCCTCATTTGACGTATGTTCCTCCAGCTTTTCAAAGGGATCAAGGAGGTTCCATATGGCCAGAGTAACCGTGGAAGATTGTCTGGAGAGAGTTCCAAGCCGGTTCGCGCTCGTCGTCGTCGCGGCGAAGCGGACGCGCCAACTCCTCAAGGGCGCCGACAAGATGGTCAAGAGCAAGAACCGCGAGGCGGTTACTTCGCTGCGCGAGATCGCGGCCGGGGCGGTGAACGTCAAACAAGATGTTCAGGAACTCGTCGAGGCTACCGTCGAGGGAGCCCCAAAGAAAACCGTCTATTAGTCCAGTGCTTCGGCATTTGGCGCATTAAACAGGCGTACCTGAAACTCCCCCGTTCTATTCGATGGGAGGCATGTCGCTACAGGCGAGTTCAATCGAATCCAGTATTGTCGCGAATGCTCCGGCGAGATCTCCATCGCAGATATTGGCCCAGGTGGCATAACTCCCGGTCATGCTCAGGAACTCGTGAAGCCGAGGGGTTTCGGACGCGGCCCCGAAGGTGCTTGAGCAGCCGGAGTTCTCAGGCCCTGATATCACGCCGAATACCATGTATTCGTAACTGGGCTTGATGGAGAGGAACCCCTTGGGATCCGAAACGTATAGATCGAGGGGGCCGGGGGTGAAGTTCCCCGCCTCCCAGATGCTGGTCCAGTACGTGTTTGCCAGGGACTCGTCGTCCTCGTCGGTGATGATGATGGCCACGAACAGGGCGTCCTCGCGGAGGAAGCCGGCGTTTTCCGTGTTGATGTGACCCTCTCCCGAGATGCCGTCGGTCATTCCGCGCCGGATCGCCTCCAGGGGCATCTCGTTGCCCCATCCCCCTGTTCCCAGCTCGGCCACACACGCGAACTGGTCCACCACGTCGGCGCTGGGGCCGCTCATGAACAGCGCGGCCGGAGCGTCGCAAGCGCCCCCGTTCCCCAGGGGCGTATTCTGGAGAACTCCGTCTTCTCCCTCCTCGAGGGGGCATCCGAGGGGCGTGCATTCGTGGTGGTCCACATCCGTCGAGGTCACCCCAACGTGGTAGTCGAGCTGACTGCCGGTGCCGCCCACTTCGTATGCGTCGAGGGCCTCGATGAAGCCGGCGAAGTTGGCGATGAGGTTGGTCTGCTCGTCGCCCATGCTCCCCGAGTTGTCTATGACAAAGAGAATGTCCATCTTGTCGCAACCGTCATCGGAGTCACCGTCGGAGTCGGAATCACTGTCGGAGTCACTGTCCGTATCCGTGTCCCCATCCGTGTCCGTATCCCCATCCGTGTCGCCGTCCGCGTTGCTCGGATCACCGGTGTCTTCACATCCGGGCAAGGCTACCAGGAGCAATGCCGATTGAATAACAAAAAAGACTGTTTTGAGGGTGCTCATCTTTCCTCTCTTTTCGCGAAATTTTTTTCTCTATCCTCTACCCGTTAATACTAGTGTACATCTTGATGATAACAGATGTGCTTAAACACGTTTGCACAAGTTAATGATACAATCATTCAGACGAGTGTGCGACAATGGTTCATGTAGGCAGTCGGGTTGTAACGCGATCGTTTTTTTGCGAAAAACGATTATCAGGGAGCTGACAATGAGCAACAGGATCACGGAACTCTTTTTTCTACTCGTGCTTCTGACGGTTGGAAATTGTGCGGGGCTCGAGGATTCGGAGGGGCTGGGCACGATAGATCTGGATACCGACACGGACACGGATGGGGACACGGATGGAGACAGCGACTCCGACACGGATACAGATACCGACACGGACACCGACACGGACACTGATACCGACACGGATACCGACACAGATACGGACACCGACACGGATACGGACACTGACACGGATACGGGTACAGACACGGGCACGGATACGGGCACCGACACGGGCACCGACACGGGCACCGACACGGGCACCGACACGGGCACCGACACGGGCACCGACACGGACACCGACACGGACACCGGGCCGGACATTTCGAATCCCGGGGCCCAGTGCCATCCGACCGGAACCTGCCTGGGGAACGCCTATTGTGCCCAGAAATTTTTGTCCGAGATCACCAGCTATTGTTACCTGAATTGCGGCGGGGCTCCATCGGTCTGCGCCAGCACTGCATGGCCCAACTGCTACGCGGGAATTTCTACGCCGACATGCTTTGCCACGACCACGGTCACGGGCACCTTCGATTGCGTCATCAACAACTGGTCCACCGTCCCCAGCAATGTCGCCATGGTGAACGACGGCACGACCACCTATCACACCGCCTGCGCGGCCCAGTACATTACATCGACCAGTGAGTATCAAATACAGATCGATTACAGCCCGACAACCGATGTGCAGCTCGATATCCTGGTGATATGGCCCGAGGCGAATCACGCGACCTCCCCGGATATCACCAATGCGGAGTTCCAGGTCGTGGATGTCACCTATTCGGGAACAACTCCCATTGAACGCTGGATCAGGGCTTTCGGGCTTCCCCCGGGCACGGGGACGG
>SDBV01001013.1_pt1 | contig 41399 bp, 27 predicted proteins | sample 2277081 | NCBI WGS metagenome assembly SDBV01 (sample SAMN10402039, study PRJNA504765) | marine sediment metagenome | isolation source: marine sediment core GS10_PC15, 223 cmbsf | place: Arctic Ocean: Southern Knipovich Ridge | collected 2010
CTTATCCCCCTCTCAAATACAATAGATCATATAACAATGCCAATGTCAATGATTTTATATTATTATTTCTATTACAAAAGATATAAAATCGACAGTCTCAACTAAGTTTACATGCTCCGGCCTGTTCGGCCTCCGGGGCTATGCCCACATTTTTGCCCTTGATTATATCAGTAAAGTGAAATATTATTATAAAAGTTAGAAACGGTTGTATTACATGATAATTTCTACAAAAACAAAGGACAAAAACGTCATGTAAACTTATCTGTTAAGTGTAATGCCCGACTAAGAGGGTTATAGTACCTCGCCATCCTTGGTTGCACTGAAAAATAGGTTTTTTCTTAGAAAATGGATTTTCTAATATTTATAATTACTTATAACATAAGCAATTATTTTTTCATGATTTTAGAAAATCACAAAAATATTGTATTTTTCAGTGCAACCATCCATGGCTCGGAAAAAAGAAAGATTATATTCTATCGAATAAGGAGTACTCCTTAAGTCTACGTCCGATGGAATTAAGCTACGGGATGCCTCCTGCGGGTGGGGATCAAATTTTTCACTTAGCCAAAGTATTATTCGCTGCATAAAGACAATTATTCTTGATGCTTTTATCAAAACTCTCTATTATTCGAACAAGTCTCGCTGGAGAATTAAGGAGCATGGTGTGAACAGCGATTTACGTATAGAAAAACATCCCATTCTTGAATTCAAAAGAGGGAAAAGAATTTCCTTTCAGTTCGAAGGAAAGCAGATTGAAGCTTATGAGAACGAAAGCATTGCCGCGGCCCTGTTTGCCTCCGGTGTCAAAGTACTGAGCCGAAGCAAACGCTTAAATAAACCAAAGGGATGGTTTTGCGGGATCGGGAAATGCTGTTCCTGCATGATGCGCGTAGACGGTATTCCAAACGTCAGGACCTGTGTTGTTCCGGTGAGAGAAGGAATGCAGGTGGAGAGGCAGGGGCAGTTAGCAGAGCTTCCCTCTCATTCCGAAATACACGTGGAAAGAGAAGAAATGGACGTCCGGGTGCTTATAATAGGCGGCGGACCTGCAGGTCTTGGTGCAGGGATAACTGCCGGTAAGCTTGGCCTGGACACTGTAATCATTGATGAGAACTTTAATCCTGGCGGCCAGCTTATAAAGCAAACTCATAAATTCTTTGGTTCGAAGGAGGAGTATGCGGGCCTGAGAGGATTTGAGATAGCTGAGATCATGTACAGGGATCTCAAAGAAACAGGCGGTACCTATCTTAAGGAAACCAGCGTTGTTGGATATTACGGACTGAAAGAGGACGGCAGGCATTCAGTTATTACATACAGGAGAAAACAAGATGGTTACACGCTTATAGAGATTTCAGCTAAATATATCGTGGTCACAACAGGAGCATTTGAAAACTATCTGGCCTTTCCAGGCAACTACCTGCCCGGTGTCTATGGTGCCGGCGGTGTACAGACGCTCATGAATGTGTACGGTGTGAAACCCGGCAGCAAAGCATTGATTGTTGGTGCGGGTAATATCGGGCTTATTGTAGGATACCAACTGATCCAGGCAGGAGTGGAAGTAGAAGCATTAATTGATGTTCTGCCGAAAATAGGCGGTTATCTTGTGCATGCGTCCAAGCTCAAGCGTCTTGGCGTGCCTATCTATACCAACCACACCATCCTGACAGCAAAGGGTGAGGAATCTGTGGAAGGCGCCGTTATTGTTCAGATTGATGAAAATATGAAACCAATAGAGGGTACGGAAAAGGAATTTGATGTAGATCTTATCTTAATATCAGTCGGCCTTTCAGCATCCAACAAATTTCTTTCCCAGGCAGGATGTGAGAATATGTATGTGAAAGAAATGGGAGGGTGGATTCCCATACACAATGATAACATGAAAACGACGGTTGAAGGAATTTACCTTGCCGGAGACGCGGGCGGCATAGCAGAGGCCAGTACGGCAATGCTTGAAGGGAAACTCGCCGGAGCTGCTATTGCCGAAGAGGAAGGCAGCGACAGTAATCAAATAGAGATAGTAAGAAAAACCGTTTGTGCCGAGCTTTCCGGGATCAGGAAGAGTGATTTCCTGAAGAATGTAGGGAAAGGCAAAAATAAGTGTCACCATAAATGGGAGGAGGTAAAGCAGATATGAAACAGGAACCAAGAGAATTGGGCTACCTGCCCCTTGAAGTGATTCAGAAAGAAATAGCGATGCCTTCGGAAGAGAGAATGAGAAAAGGTCCGGTAGTTATTATTGAGTGCAATGAGGATATCCCCTGTGATCCTTGCGTGGAGAGCTGCAAAATCAGGGCAATCACCAAGGAGAGCCTTACAGCTTCGCCCGTTGTTGATTATGAAAAGTGCTCAGGATGCGCGTTATGTGTTGCTTCATGCCCGGGTCTTGCCATCTTTATTGTTGACAACAGCCCCGAGGAGAAGGCTATTGTATATGTTCCCCATGAAATGCTTCCTGTTCCCCAAAAGGGAGACATGGGAGACGCGCTTGACCGTTCCGGAAAACGAATCGGATCCGCGGAAGTTGCGAAAGTACGTAAAGGAACACGTGGAACTACTGTTCTCGAGATCATTGTGGAAAAGGACCTTGCCATGAATGTACGGGCAATCAGGATTCGGGAGAGATTAAATGGATAGCAGGAAAGAAACCATAGTCTGTTTTTGTGAAGATATTACAGAAGATGAAATAGTAAGCGCAATCAAACAGGGTTTTACAGCGCCGGTAGATATTAAGAATTACCTGCGCACCGGGATGGGCCCTTGCCAGGGACGGGGATGCGCATCTCAGATTATAAGGCTTATCAGGCGGGAAACCGGGCAGCCTCCGGAATCAATCTTACCTCTTTCAAACAGGCCCCCTATTATACCCGTACCAATAGGAGTGCTGAAAAAAATAAAGAAACAGGGGGCACTGAAAAGATGAAAACGAGTGCTGAAGTTGTAATCATCGGGGGAGGAGTAATCGGCTGTGCCATTGCCTACAACCTTGCAAAAGAAAATGTAAAAGCGGTTGTTCTTGAAAGAGATTATCTTGCCAGCGGGGCCAGCGGCCGCTGCGGTGCAATAATCTGGGCGCACTGGTATCCAATGGATACCAGCGAATTAATGGCAAAAATCGGCAACATGACCCTTAACAGGTTCGCGAATCTTGAGGAGGAGCTGGACACTAATATTGAATACACCTTTCAGAGCTCGATATCGTGTATCAGGCCTGGAGAAGAGGATGATAATGATATCTACCTGCGGGAACTGGAAAGATATTTTGATACACGTCCGGAGTTCCTCAAGCCTGAAGAGATTAAGAAGCTGGCTCCGTATATTGGTGTTGATAATATTAAGCCTGTCGGCGGATACCTAACTTCCGGGACTAGAACAAGCGCTTCGGCAAATCCATTTCTTACCGTTCATGCGCAGGCAAACGCTGCCGGAAGGCTTGGCGCGACGATTTATACCGGCACCGAAGTAACGGGCATTATCGTTGAAAACGGAAAAGTGGAGGGTGTACGAACCAGTAAGGGGGACATAAAAACCAATATTGTTGTTAATGCTTCAGGAGCCTGGTCCGCGGATGTGGCAAGGCTGGCCGGCATAAAGATTCCGACAAGACCCCATGGTGAAGATGCAGTGATAACGGAACCTATTATGCCTTTACCGTATTTCCCCAGTATCGAGGAAATTTACGGCAGACAGACAAAGAGCGGACAGATTCTGCTCGGAGAAAACTACTTTCCGGAACAGGCCTCGAGTTACAGTACGGATGTAACTCTCGATTTTCTTCCGCGCATAAGTGAATATTTTTCGATGCTGCTACCATCATTCAGCAATATAAATATTGTACGGCACTGGGCGGGAACTGAAGATATAACACCGGACGAGCTCCCTATTCTCGGGAAGGTAGATGAGGTAGAGGGGCTTATACTGGCCTGCGGATTCACTTGCGGATTTTGCCTTTCACAAGCGATGGGTGAAATCATGGCAGACATCATCCTGGGAAAGGATAAGAACCGGGATATTGCCGAAGCATTAAACTTAAACCGGTTTGAAAAGAAATACCGGGAGTTTCCCGGCCGCTGGTATAAGTGAGCGTGAGCCTGTAAATAAAACTTTACAGGCTCAAAAAACTCTAACTTCCTACTACATCTTCATATTTTTTAATAATGGCATCGCTCTTTTCAATAAGGGCATTTGCAATCGGTTCAACATGATGCTTGCCTAATATACTCTTCATTATTTTATTAGCTTCAGCGTTTAGTTCCTGCTTGTCCATTTCCAGCAGGTCAAGTTTTTCTTTCTCCCAAATTGAGAGCTCGCTTCTCAAATATTTGTGAGTGTGAGGATGCATCATAAAGTCATGTCCATGCCCAACTTCTTTAACAGCATCCAAACCTGCCTTCTCTTCTGATATTTCTACTTCCTTCATGTAGGTTTTGGAGCAATCCCACATATAGCAATCAACTATAAACTGATCAAAAGAGATTCCTTTGGCAGAATCAACGCACCCGAAACCGGTAACGAGGTCTGATCCACCCATTATCCCTGTAAGCTGACCGGCAGGTGTAAACACTCCTGAGACACCTGCATCTAATCCGGCACCCCATCCGCCGTCAGCAACGAGAGATGCCAGGCCGTATCGATCTGCCATTTGTGACAGTCCGATGCTTAAAAAAACCTTTTCAACTGAACCATAATTTATGCTGGCTGTTGCCACATTCATCGGCCCCGACTCGGAAGTATAAATGTGGGGGGCGCCGGGCGCTGCCGTCTGTGAAATCACAATACTTCCCAGATTTTCAGTGTTAACATTTACCAGCATTCCCGCAACCGGAAGAGGAGAAGATACACCACCGTTTGACATGGACATGGAAGCAACCGGTATTCCGGCTTTTGCCAGTTCTACCTGCGCTTCAATGGCGCCTTTCTCATAGGTCAATGGAGCGATCGGGCATGAAATTACAGAAAAAAGAGGGCGTTTTTTCAATTCCTCTTTTCCTCCTGCTATAAGAGTTGCCAGCTCAATCTGCACCTTTGCGTCTTCAGCACTTTGCGCTGTAACGCCCTGGACATGTTTGGTAGTATTCTGCATGGTCACCCACAATTCATGGGGGCCGTGGGCTAAAGGTGTAACATCTTGTGCGGTTAATGCCGTCCAGAGATAATCAAGTGAATCAACTGCATCCCCAAGTCTTGTAAACGCGGCAAGATCCTTTCTGGTGGAACTACGATACTCTCCGGTTTCATAATCTTTAACATTAATTGCAAGTCCGCTGGTAGTCACCCAGGGATATGTTTTTGTAGGAACTTTCAGATCACTCTTTGGATCGCGGGCGCATAGTGTGAACTCCTTTTGAACACTTTCAAGAGCCTGGTTAACCATCTTTTCAGGAATTTTTGCAACCAGCGCATTGTAATCCACACTCGCTCCGCTTTTCTCAAGCATTTCAAGAATGGGCTTGCTGTGAACTTTTATGCCAATTTCCTGCAGACTTTTTATACTTTGAGTATGAATCAGATCCATCTCTTGCTGGTTTAAGAAAACTGTCTTTGCCCTGGCCATTTGTGTAACTCCTTAAAATGATGATGATATTAAAAATAATCCGGGGAATCAAGGCGAAAACCGGAGAAAAAAGGGAACCTGCAGCCCGAAATCGGGAAAAATCGTTGCGCCTGAGCGGAGCATACATCCATTTGTCCATGATAACCGCACAACTCGTTTGATTCGCTTGCCATACATAAAAAAATCAGCATAAAAGCAGAAAAAGCACAGACCACACCCGACTTCTAAAATGATTATGAGCCGCCCTGTCTTTACCGGAGCGCGTGCCGTAGTTTTTTTCTATCGAGCCCAGAAATCGGTTAATTTTCCCACTTTCCGATAATCAAATCATGTTCAACTTCTTTGCAAGGCTCCTAAAAGTACTATTCTCAACCGTTTTCAAGAAGCGAAAGGATGTAATATTCACCCTCCTCTTGCTCAAGAAAGAAAATGAGATTATGAAGCGGAATTTGAACATTAACGACCGAAGGATTATTTCAAATCACACTGATTGCTTCTGCCTTTCGCTGATTGCTACATTATCGAAAAGAGCTGTTTCACATCTTTCAATTGTTAAACCGGAGACTCTTTTGGAATACCAGCAGAGATTTATCAAGAAGAGGTGGTCTTTCAAACACAAGAAAAGAGGAAAAAAACCTGTTTCAGCTGTAAACCGAGCTTTGATTCTTGAAATGAAAACAGATAATCCGCTGTGGGCCCTGGTCGCAATCTTTCAGTTTGCTGCCCGGGCAAGCATCCCGGATGTAGAAGAATCTCAGATGAATTGAAAAAACTGAATATTGAGATCCATCATACAACAGTCAACAAAATAATCCAGACTTACAGGAAGCAGGGCAAAGTACAATCAACCGGCAGCTGGCAGAGATTCCTGAAATCTCATTGGGACTCTCTTTGGCAAGAGATTCTACCTGTTCATCATCCTGGAACTTAAATCCAGAAAGATAGTCCGGTATGATTTAACTGAAAATCCATCAAGGGAGTCAATATCACCCCTTCCGCTCCAAATATGAATGCCTACACCGAAAGAGTCATTGGTACGATCAGACGAGAAGCCTTGGATCATTTTCTCCTTTTTTCCGAGAAGCAGGTTCGAAATATCGTCAAGGTGTATGTAAATTATTATAATCACCAGCGGCCTCACCAGGGAATAAACAAATTTCCAAATAGTGATTTTTCAACTGCCTGCAGGAATATTCAAAAAATAGAGCGATTTTATCAGGACTTCACCATCATTATTTTAGGAGTAGTGCATAAATACATATTAAAATTACGGCACGGTTTGGGAAAAAAGGTTCCTTCTTCGTCGAATCCGTCTTCGAGGCTTGGAAACCTAATCTTTAAAGTGCATCAAGCGACCGATCCAAAGCATCGATAAAAATATCAGCATGTTCCGGTTTGAATATCATCGGCGGCCTTATTTTAAGTACATTAAAATAAGGCGGACTTTCACTTCCCGCGAAAACGCCATTTTCCCGCAGGAGATCAACCAGGCGGTCAGTTTCCGTATCTGCCGGTTTGAGGGTTTTACGGTCCCGGACAAGCTCGATTCCGGCCAGCATTCCCTTTCCTCGAACATCGCCGATAATGGTATGTTTTTCCATCAGGGAACGAATCCCCCGGCGAAGATACTCACCGGTTGTGAATGCGTTTGAAATCAGGTCCTCATTTTCAATAACATCCAGTACTGCCATACCTGCAGCACAGGCAACCGGGTTCCCGCCGAATGTGCTGAACAGATCAGTCTCCTTTACAAAAGCATTCAGAATTTCCGGGGAGGTAACTACAACACCAAGGGGATAACCATTGCCCACAGGTTTACCCAGGGTCACAAAATCAGGGATAATACCATGATCCGTAAAACCCCACATATGGGTGCCGGACCTGCCGAAACCGGACTGAACTTCATCGGCTATAATTAATCCGCCGGCAGCCTTAATTTTTTCAGTAACAGCTGCAAGATAGCCTTCCGGAACATCCGGAATACCGTTGCTTATAAAGGCCGAGTCAATCATAAAAGCCGCAGGTTTATAACCATTCTCTGACAACTCTGAAATAACGCGGTCAGTATCTCCTGCGTAACGGGCAGCAATGTCCGGCTCACCCCGTTTATAGATACCACGATAGGTATCCGGCGGAATCAGTGTACGAACATAAGGGGGCAGGTTCTGTTTTTCCTTTTCATACGGGGTAAGATCGGATATGGATTCGGTGATACCATGATACGCTTCCTCCATAATGACAGCACCCTGTTCTCCTGTGGCAAACTTAGCCATGCGCAGGGCAATATCATTTGCTTCACTTCCGGAATTAACAAACACGCATACCGAAAGGTTGTCCGGCATGGTGCTTACAATTCTTTCCGCATAATCCAGAATATTCCGGTAAATATAGCGGGTATTAATATTGAGGGCCGCCATCTGTCTTGAAACCGCTTTGACGACCCGGGGATGACAATGGCCCAGGATGGGGACATTGTTATAACAATCCAGATATGCCCTGCCGTCCGTATCATAGAGCCAGGCCCCCCTGCTCCTTTCTACATGAACAGGATCGGAGTAAAACAGGCCTAATTCGGTACCCAGTACTTTATGACGGCGCTCAAGCAGATTCTGTATGTTGTCAGAGGTTTCCGTTTCCTTCTTTACAGGGCAATACGGGGGGAAACAACAGGCACTCCGAATAGCATCCGTAATTTCGGACTTTCCTATGGACATAATATTAGCGATGATATCCCAGCATGGCTTTTCTTCTTCCTGAAGGTATGCAGGCTGATCAGGCCGCATTGCCCTTCGCCAGGCGATGATTGTTCCGAGAACACCATATCTGGCAAGAAGCAGATCGTAAAAAAGGTCAATTTCCTCTTCTTCCAGAGGATAAATACTGTCATAACCGGCAACCAGATTTGTGAGCAGATTGATATACTTACCCCTGTCAAAACTATTCCCGCCATTCAGACCAAGATCGAAAGCAACAACAGGCTCCAGTATAAGCGGCGCATATATCATATCACCGAAATCAAGAATGCCGGAAATTCTGTCTGGCTGATTTGGATCTGTAAGTATATTAACACTATCCGCATCATTGTGAATAACCTGATGACGGAGCGTTTTTAGAATCGGCATCACTTCTTCAGACATATGGTTAAATATTTTTTCAATATTCCGACGTGCAGTAGTATCCGGAATATGAATAGTATGGGGCCTCAGGGAATTGCATTGAGTGACATCCCAGATTAAACTGTGACGGGCCACTGAATGAAAAAAACCGCGAAATGATTTATCCAGGCATGCGATGATTTTACCTTTGTTTCTTAATAAAGCAGGCGTTTGTTCAGCATCATCCAGCATGATACCATGAAGATATGTTAATACATGAACAATATGCAGTTTGTTGTCGGAGCATTTTACCATACCTGAGAGAGTTTCCTTTTTGGTTTGCAGAACACGTGGTACAGGCAGTGTCGGATCCTGCTGTTTAATATGCAGTAATGCCTGTATTTGAAAATCAATTACATTAGGATCCTCATCCTCATTAGACAATTTAAAAACGTAGTTATCTCCATTTTTTGTACTAATATGAAAATTTTGATCTCGCTCACTCTTGAATGGTTTAAACTCACCGTTCAAACCATAGAGATCGAGTGCAATCTGTTTTATTTCCTTTAGTGGAAGTGACGGAGGATTGCGGTCCAGAAATTTTATGTCGCTAACATCGTTCTTATCTGTCATTATTAACCTCTTTGAAAATGATAGGCAAAAGAATAACACCTGTCAATCAAATTTCTGTGATTTCCTAATAAAAAAGAATCCTTTCAGGGACACCTTCAAAAACCTGCTTCATAAGTAAAAAGACCAGTAAATTTTAATAATTGTAATACATTTATCCTTTTCATATAAAATTATCAGCATTTCCATCTTCAATTATTTGCTATTATTTAGAGCCTGTCCCATTTAGAGCAAATTTTAGTAATAATATTTTGTATATATAATTTATCAGAAACTTAACAATGCAAATAGTCGGGGGTTTGAATGCAGTTGGTTTAAAATTATAATATTTCACTGTTTTTGTTTTAAAAGAGCAAATTTCACCCTCTGCAATATATATATCCTGATTCTGAAATTAAGCTGGTATTTTCTGCTTATCTAAATTCGCTATTGGCATTCTTGCAAGCACCCATAAGTTATGAGTTAATACAGCCCAGGCAACATTTAGACTCCGGTTAACAAAACATTTGCTTCGAAGAGGTTTCCCTAAAAAGGAATTTTTAAATATCCCAATTCAAGCTTCTGTTTGCGCTCTTCTGGTTTGATGTTCGCTGAAAGTTTTATCCTGTAATCTCACCCTTAATTCTTCCACAGGCTTCGGGCACATATAATCATTTATTTTTCTATCACTAAGAAACTTTTTATTTTGCTTACTAAAAAATCCTCTATCTGAAGATACATTATCCGGTTTTAAATTATTATGTACCAATTTATAATTCTACATTATGGACACTTATTCTTTTAGCTGATATTCAATGTAATATAAATAATAACAGTCTGGAAAAATCCTTAAAAATCATTTCAAATCATTTTTTAGATAAACAATATAATATATATTCTTTAGGAAAGACTCATTTTCCAGTTCCATGTTTGAATGGAAATATGTTGTATTTGCATTCATATTTTCATTTTGAAAAAAAAGCTGTTATTACAGGCATAATAGATTTTTTTGCAGAATATCAACGATTTGATGATGGTGATTTTAAAACACCTTCTTCGTTTCCTTATTGTTCTAATCGTAGTTGTTATGGAAAACATACTTGTTATTGGGGAATTATTAAACTTTTTAAAGGATTATCTTTTATACCGAAAAATAAACGTTCAAAAAACGCAAAAAAATTGATTAAAAATTGTATTGATTTTATTTTACTTCATGAAGTTTGTTTCAGTTCGCATAATAAATCAAATTACATTCATACCAATATAAAAAAGTTAACATTTCCAAATATGTATCAAGGAGATTATCTGGAGATATTATGGCTTTTGAAAAAAGAAAAAGTAAAATCAAAATATATTAAAAAAGCATTAAATCTATTAAAGAGTAAAATGGAACCAAATTCAACCTGGAAAATGGAACGTCCGATTAGAAATTTGATAATCCCTATTACTAAGAAAAATTACGGAAATGAATTGATTACAAGAAGAGCCAGAGAGGTAATTGATTGTTATTAAAAATGAAGAAATTGTTAAAAGTAAAAGATGGGCTTGAATTCTTAATCTTCTTTAACATCGCAAATTGCTTATACAATAAAAATTAGACAAGATGATTTCTTTTTATTATACTAAAATAAAGCATAGATACCCGGCAATTATAAATATGGATTCTTATGAACTTGTTTTGTACAAAATTTAAACATTTTAAATGATCAGACGCAGATTAATAGGATTATAAGGATTTTTTAAATTATTTATGTAAAGTTTGATTTAATCTGTGTTAATCTGAGTAAATCTGCGTCAAATTTAAAATTACTGATAGATACCCTTTCAGCTATAAAATATTTTCCCTATTTATTAGTGATTCGAGGTGCCTATTATAATAAAAGCAGGAGATAAAATAATGGATAACAAAGAAATTGTTTTAAAGGCTAAGCAATATATAAATCAGGAAGAAGACTCGTTATTTAAAGAGCAAATCGAGAAGCTATTGGAAGATGAGAATTGGGGAGAGCTTAATGACAGGTTTTATAAAGAGCTTTCATTCGGCACCGGAGGATTGAGGGGTATAATAGGCGGCGGCAGTAACAGGATGAATCCATTAATTGTAAAGAACTCAACTCAGGGCCTTGCAAATTATATTAAGAAAACTTACAAATCCGGTGAAAAGTCCGTTGTAATAGCCTATGATTCAAGGAATTATTCTGATCTTTTCGCCCTGGAAGCTGCAAAAGTATTAACAGGTAATGGTATAAAAACATATCTGTTCTCTTCACTCAGGCCGACACCGGAATTGTCCTTTGCGTTAAGGAGATTAAAAGCGGTTTCCGGTATTGTAGTTACTGCGAGCCATAATCCAAGTGCCTATAATGGCTATAAAGTATATTGGGAGGATGGAGCGCAGATTATTTCTCCTCATGATAAAGGTATAATAGAAGAGGTGCGGGCTGTTAAAGAATTATCATCGATTTCTAAGAATGAAGCAATAGATCAAGGCCTGCTTATTTATATTGATAAGGAAATAGACCAGCCTTATCTGGAAATGGTGGAAAGTCTCGTATTAAGGCCGGAACTTATGAGGAAGTATGGTGCAGATTTTAAAGTAGTTTATACTCCTCTCCATGGAACAGGAGGATTTTTAGTATCAGAAGCTTTAAAAAGAGTTGGTGTTAATATTACTTTTGTAGAAGAGCAGAAGGAGCCGGATGGAAATTTTCCAACTGTTAAATATCCAAATCCGGAAGAAGCATCTGCTATGAAACTAGCCCTGGAACTTGGTAAGAAGAATAAGGTGAGCCTTGTGATGGGCACAGATCCGGACGCTGACAGGCTTGGTATTGCTGTTCCGGATGGAGACGATTTTATACTTATAACCGGCAATCAGCTTGGTGTACTGCTTGCAGATTACATTTTTTCTACCAAAAAAGAACTTGGTACTCTGCCTGCAAGGCCGGCGTTAGTAAAAACTATCGTTACAACAGAATTGCAAAGACTTATTACAGAAGATTACAATGGATTATGTTTTGATACCCTTACAGGATTTAAATATATCGGTGAGAAAATCAGGCAGTTTGAATCTGAGGAAAACGGCCCTAACTATCAAATAGGTATGGAGGAAAGTTACGGCTATTTAATAGGGACGGAGGTCCGGGATAAGGATGCGGTATCTGGTGCAGTAATAACCGTGGAAATGGCACTTTATTTTAAGTCTATAGGAAAAACATTAATGCAGCGCTTAAGCGAAATATATGAAAAGTACGGATATTTTGAGGAAATGCTCTTTTCTAAATATTTTGAAGGAGAAAAAGGCTTTGATATAATGCAGTCTATCATGAATAAGTTAAAAGAAGCTCCTCCATTAGAATGGGCAGGTAAAAAAACGGTACTATTCAAGAATTATAATGATGGAACAACAAAAAACATTAGTTCGGGAAATAAAGAAAAGAACATAGATTTGCCTTCATCGAATGTTCTGCAGTTTGTATTAGAAGATGATACTGTTATTTCTGTACGCCCGTCCGGCACGGAACCTAAAATTAAATTTTATGCTTCATGCAGAAGCAAGCCAGGCATTACTCTAAATACAGCTAAGACAGAAGTAGGTGCAATGATAGCAAGTATACGGGAGTCGATTTCAGGGCTTGTTTGAAATATGAATTTTTGAAGTATCAATTTAATGAAATTATTAGCAAATTACAAATTGGAACATACAAGTTATACAAAATTATCCATGGATATACCAAAAAACTTAGATAAACTAATAGCCATTTTCTTGCTAATTAGCAAAATGATTATGGTAAAACTGCTTTGCTGAGGGCTCTTATAGTGCATTATACTGAAATAGTAGAATGCTAATAAATGCAGGTGCTGTTGAATAACTCTTTCGAGGGTTGCCCTATGAAGCGTTTTAAAAATGCAAGTGGTGTTTCTCTTGACTCGTCAGCTTGCTTTTTTAATAAATGCAGAATAATCCCATACTTAATCAATTTTCAGAAATTAATTTCTTCGCTTTTTTTAGAATTTTTATAAGGGGATCATTTAATTCTTCGCAAGCATAATCTAATGCAGTTTTTCCGCTTTTTGATTTCAGATCAAGATCTGTACCGCTTTTGATTAAAAACTTTAGCATGCGCTTATCCGGATTCTTCACTGAGTGCATAAGAGGTGTTAATCCATTTTTGTCCTGAGCATTTATATCACAAAACTGCAATAAGGTTTCTAATATTTTAGCTTCTTCATATATTACAAAAAAACTAATACTTCCTGTTTTTCGAATATAACAGGATAGGGCTGATTTTCCTTCGTTGTCTTTTTCATTAGTCTTGCCCTCTTTTCGAATAATAGCATGGAGAACTGAGCAGTCGGCATTAGCTGCTGCCCACACAAAAGGCGCCATACCCCTTGCCCGGATATTAACATTTGCGCCTAATTCAAGTAAGACTAATTGATTTTTGGGCGCATCGCCTCTACCAATCATAAGGGGGTATTCTCCTTCTTCATTTGGTGATTGAAAATCTGCACCGCGCTGTATTAGTTTTAAAATAACTTTAACACTCAGTACGCCACCGCTTCTTAATACACCGAACAGTTCTTCGGTTAGTCCCTTTCTTAAATGGAGATTTATATTTTTTAATTTACCGGATGCTAAAATATCCTATGTCTTTTTAATACGGTGATTAGTTAACCACTTGAATTTCAATCCGTTCTCAGTGAATTTACCTGCTCTTATGTTTTTTCGCACAAGATAGAAATCGACTATTTCAATCAATCTAGTAGCTGCAATCAGAATCAAAGGTGCAATGGGGAAAAGCAAAAGCATAATAATTGGAACAATCTCAATGTTTTTATAGTAATGTTTTATTAGGGGATGAACTAAAACAAAAAACAGAATGGTAAATCCAATAGAAAAAAAAGGAATCCATGTGATACCCCTTTTTTAAAATCATAAGAATATTTCATTGTCATCTCCTTTAATTAGAGGCGACAACTACCCTGACACAGGGGGTTCATAGCATAGTAACTCTTACTATTTGGACTCTACTATTTTTATCTTAATTTAGCAATGTATTAATCCTGAATGTGGAAATGAAAAACACAACTATAAGCTTATTCGATTTTGTTAGTAAAACATCATCTAAATGGGAATGGTTTGTCCCGCTAGAAGAAAATAACAATGATATTTTATATTCAGTAATAATTGGATATCTGGAAACAGTAAATATGGATTTTGCTGAAACTAGGTATATTACTATAGAAGATGCTACTCAAAATATTGATATTCAAGTTGTTGGAGTTAATATACCGCATGTAATAGATACAGAGCTGAGTATTATGTTTTCATCGGTTCGATCACCAGCATATGCTAATATATTGATTGATTATTTTAATAATGAATTTGATGAACCTGAAGAAGGAAATATACCTTTTATTATATCTGGTCAAAAAGCTACAGTATTGGAAATATTATTAAATTTAGAAAATATAGGTGAATATTAAATTACTTCCTATAAGAAACTATCTGTCTTTTCAGATAAATAACTCCTTTTAATACCAATAAAAATAGTTAATTTAGTAAAATCTGCATGAAATAAGAAAAAGAATAATAACTTTCAGGATAGCTCCACACTTTTAGTATTTACCCGTTCTCTGAAAACCAAGCGTATTGCGATGTTTGTGAAATCATTATAGAATCAGGCGGAAAAACACACTCCACATGCATCAAAACACGAGAGGCAATTACAAAAAAAATCCATAAATCTTGTTTTGTTTTGCATGTGGAGTGTGTTTTGCAGCCTGATACATCAGTTTTCTTTAACATCACAATATACTTGTTGAAAAATTCTATTGACAAAGAGAATTTGACTGAGTATCCTAGTAGTAACAGGAAGAATAATGAACGAGAAAAAAGATATAATTTATGTCTATCATTTGTATAGAAAAGAGGGAGATTCGCTTTTGATTCATCCTTTTGCAACACCGGAAAAACTGGTTTCCAGCCTGGAATCGAACGAAATAATAGGAAAGTATGGAAAAGAGCCTAATGTAGAGGCTTTAACTGTATTAAAAAATCAGCTTTACAGAATGTCGGAAAGCTGGGTAAGAACCTGGATCTCTGATCTGAAATTTATCCCCCGTTTTCTTATATCCGCGCTTGTTTTTTTATTTGTTTACTTTTTCTGCGCTTTTATAATAAGAGACCCTATTCCTGTATTGGATGAAATCTTAATAGGATCTGGCAGTGCTTTCTTTGTATACCTTCTTTTAGGAAGAAAAGATGCAAAATCAGATGCAGCTGCAAAGAAAAAGCTTTCTTTAAAAACAGCAATAGACAGGATACTCTTCACAGAAAGTAATTATGTTAAGGGCTTAGAAGAGTACCTTCATAAAAATGAATCGTCCTCTATTGATAATCTGATTCAGGAAATAATAAATCCGACTATTGAACATGAGATAAACGAAGAAAATAAAGAAGAAGCAAAGCATTTTATAAAAACCTGTGAATTGAGCTTTAAAATTAAAGATGTTAAAAAGAAAGAAAAAATGCTTGCTAAATACCTAAAGCAGTCAAGGAAACGGAATATTTCACAAAATAGTGTAAAAAGATGGGAAAAGATTATTAATATTGATTTTCCTCTTTATGCTGTTTATAAACAATGTAAGAATACTGTTGTTAAGTCTAAATAGTTAAGATTAATTAACTATCCAGTTGTTGCCTTGCGACTATTTCATCTTGAAGCTGTAATCTCTCTAAAGTAGTAGTAAGAATCTCTATTGCAGGTAAAAATCCCGGATCCAGTTCAATTGCATGTTCCCAGAGGTCTAAAGCTTGAAAATAATCTCCGTTAGCATATGCTTCCAGCCCGTCTGCATAAAGCTGCTGTACTTCTTGTGCTAATGCAGCCCTTCCTTTGTCTCCGAGGTTAATTCTTGCAGCAATACTGAATTTATCTAAGGGATTAAGCCTGCCGCTTAAATCAAGATTATAATTTAAAACAAAATTTACTTTTGTAAGATCCACAGTTGCTCCAAGGCTTAGTCTTGGATTTTCTTTTATTTGAAAACCTCCTTGTATTCCAAGGAAATTTGTTATTGTAACATCAAATCCACTTGCTATATACCATCTTTCAGCAGGCTGTTCTTCATTATTAAAGCTTATCGGCAGGTTAAAATCTACGGATATTAAAAGTGGTCTAACCGGTGAATATGCAATTCCTGTAGAAAGCATAGTAGGCAGAGGTTCATCTTTTGCTGGAAAACCGAAATTTTTAAATGCAATACCAATAGAGAAATTTTCTTTGGAAGAATTAAAGGCCTTTAAAAAGTTAAACCTCGTTAAAAGTCCCAGGTCTATCATTGCAGTAGCAGCAGACTGATCTTCATAAATAGATCTTGGTATATGCCTATAGGCAAACTTAATATTGGCTCCCAATGAAAGCCCGTGAAATTTATAGCTTGAAAAGAAATTATATGAAATATTAAAAGTGGCAATAGTTTCGGAAATTATACCCTTAGAACTTCGTTCTCCCCAGTCGTTGTATTCTGTAAAAGGAACATATAGAAATTTAGCTGCTGCTCCCAGGCCAAGGTTACGCAGTCTCATAGTCCATATAATTCCCTCCATATTAGAATCTGCAATCCAGCTGTGATGGAGAAACGCAAGTTCGCCGTTTTCTAAAACAGCGCTTCCCGCGGGATTAGATTCAATAAAACCGGAATCATCGGAAACTGCAGTAAAAGCGGTACCCATGCCTTCATAACGCCCGCCCATAGGAATCAAAAGAGTTGGAAAAATAGTTAGGCCGGTGTTAGGATCTTCTAAGCCACTGAAAAGATCGCTGAAATTAAAGTAGTAATCCGGGTTGTCAGACCATACTATTCCAGATAAAATTATAAAAATTAAGAGTATAAAGTATAATCTTTTCATTTCTAACATAAATATACCACAATTTTCGGTAAATATCTATGTTTTTACAAATGGTTTTTAATATTTATTTTATATATATAAATACTTAATATTCTGTTTATGTCGATAATAAGATGATACAATATACGATATAGGATACTTAGGTTTGGGGAACAAAAATAAGCTTATAATTATAGTATCTCTTCTCTTATTCCCTATTAATCTTTTTGCCGGAGGGACTCAGGAAGACAGACTTGACATTGCGGAAAGATTGATAACAGAACAGAGGTATGATGAAGCGCAGGGAATTCTTGCTGATATAATGAGGGAAGAACCTGAAAAATTCGGAGCAGCACAGAAATTACAGGAAATAATTAATGAACAGCGGAATAGTTTTAATTATAAAGCAAAGGAGCTAATAAGAGTACTCTATGAGGAAAAAGATGTAGAGAAAGCACTGGAAATCATAGAGGAATTAGAACAGATAGATCCAAATCCAAGTGTAGAAGTAAAGGAATTTCTCGATGATTCTTATAGAAGTGCCTTAATTGTTGCTAATAAAAACAGATTTGATAATATAATGGAACGGGCTCTTGTTCAGCTTAAAAGTGATGAGTACTATGAAGCAATATTAACATACTTAACAGGATTTGATCTTCATAAGGAAGAATTCGATGAAACAGATTACGGGAACATAGTTAAAAATGCAATTAACAACAGCCTTTCAAGACTGCTTGAGCTTACAGATACTGTTAACAGTATGAAAGCGGAGATAAACACCGCTAATACGAATGTCATTAAGGTGATGCTGGAAGATGATTTGAACCTGCTTTTTGCTGATTTAGATGATTATTTAACAATAGTTTCAAGAGTTCAGTCAATCAGAAATGAAATTAAGGGCATAAGAGATATTTTTACAGCGCAGAATGAACAGCTAAAAGCAAATCCCGAGGATCAGATAGGTGATTATTTCCTTTTTTATGCCTATAACCTTCTTGGCGGCAGAGCCAATATAAATGAAAAGGAAGGCATAGAAAATGCTGTATTATTCTTAATTGAAGGCAATTATCTCGAACTTACGGCATACCTTGAAGAAAAGGCAGCATTATATTTTGCCTCTAGTAAAGGTGATTATGATGTGGATAATTTTTCTGGTGCGGCTAATAATATTGAAGTTTCTGCGGATTATTACAGGGCATTGCAGCAGATAACCTATCAGAAAGAAACAAGCGAGGAATTGTCAGCAGATTATGATGTTTCTGATGTAGAAAAATTGATTTTCGGGCCTGAACTTCTTGATTTTATGAAATATCAGTTAAAAGCATTGGAATGCTTTTATTCTAATACTTTAATAGATGAACTGGTAAATATTACCAGTTTAAAGGGTAAAGCAGAAGTAAACAGCAGGTCAGAACTTTTTGGACCGGAAGTGAATATAGTTGCGCAAACTGACAGTTTAGATCTTGTAGCAGCGCAGTGGAACGATTTCATACTTTATATGAATAATTTTTATAAAATAAATGAACTGTTTGCATATGATAATCTTAATAATAAATCAATTACAGATATTACAGACCAGGTAAATAATATTAAAGACAATATGCTTCCGGAATTAAGCAGAGGAATAGTAAAATATTTATCAGAGTATGAGCGCTTATTCAGTTTGCTCTTTGACAGTATAGAGCCTGATTTTAATAGAGAAAGAGTGCTCCTATTAAACGGAGAGAACATAACAGTTTTAGATGGGAACATTACAAGGACTGTAAGATACCCTGACAGACGGCTTTCCGCCTTACAAGAACTAAAAGAAGACCTTGCATATTTAAAAGAAAGTTTTACCAAAATAATTGATAGATGGCCTCTGGATGAAGATTATCTTACAAAAGTAAACGAAATAGATACAATTATACGCTCAATTGAAGTTATGCTGAATAATATAGATGATATAGATGAAGATATAGATATACAGGTATTAATTGCTAATGAGGATATAATAACAGCAGAGAGATTTAAAAATGAAGGTATGACAAGTTATAGAGCTGCACAGAATGCTAAAGATTCAAACAGGTTTTTAGATGCAAAGGAATATTTAGCTAATGCAATAAGTTCTTTTGACAGGTCTCTGGAAAAGCAGGAGGATGAAGAAGAAGTAAGGAACTTAAGAGACAATGTTTTTCCGGAATTAATAGCAGAAATAAATGCGGCAGAAAATGCTTATGTTGTTATTGAAGTAAGAGAACTTATAGATGATGGTATTCAGGCGTTTCGTGAAAACAGGTTTGATGATTCTGAAAAAATACTCATCCAGGCGCAGACAAGGTGGCTTGATACACATGTGGAAGATGATCTGGAAATCATAAGCTGGCTGACCCTTGTACAGAGGGCGCGTAACCTGGTAAGCGGATTTGAACTTCTGGAAACTGAACCTGGTTATGCGGAAATTACTCAGAGGCTTAATTATGCAACAGAAGATTATTTAAACGGCCTGGAATTTAAAGAGCAGGGAAATGTTGCTCAGGCAAATGCTGTTTTTGAAAGCGCAATTGAAAAGCTGAATAATGTAAAAATATCGCATCCATTGCTTAAAGAAGCAAATATCCTCTATTTGAAAATCCAGAAAGAATTAGATCCGAATGGTTTTGAAAGGAATTTTAATAATCAAAAGCAGGCTGCACAAAACGCTCTAAGAACGAATAATGATTTGCAGATGCAGAACATATATAGTATTTTAAAAGACTATGAACTTATAATTCCTGATGATAGAGAGATGCAGAACCTTATCTATGATCTGGAAATTAAACTTAGATTAAGAATCCCTCTTCCTAGCACGCAGGATATAGCGGAATCTACCTCAAAATATAATGATGCTAATGACATATATGTAAAGACGATTAGAGATCAGTATGCACGGGCAATTGAACTATTGTCCGAAGCAATAGTGCTATGGCCTAAAAATTCAGATGCAATAGCATTAAAGAACCGTATGGATTTCGATTCAGGCAATCTAAGGCAGGACTTCCTGTCAGCTGATGACTCTATCCAGTTTAGCAGGGCGGAACGGTTTTTTAATGAAAGGAGTTATGTAGAATCAAGAACTATTGTAGAAAGTTTATGGAATAGGGCAAATAATAAGAATTATCCTCCATTAATAGATTTAAGAAATCAATTGATAACTAGGCTGGGTTTGTGAAACAAAAATATTGCTTAATTATTTTACTTTTTTATTTTTTTCTCATTAATTCGAATGTTTACAGCCAGCAGCTTTTCTGGGCAGAACCGGAAGTACTGCAGTCAAGAGATGTAAGATTCCCTATGGCTCAGTCCGGTGGTGGACTAATTGTTGTTATGTGGCAGGAGTATGATAACGGTAATATTTATCTTTCATATAAATCCTCAAGAGATCTGTTTAGCTGGAATGAGAACTTAAGGTTTAAAGGGCCTTATTCATATAAGGGTAAAGAAGTTCCTATGTTTTCGTTTGTTGTAGATGCCGAAGCAAATATTATTTTAGCAGTTGCAAATTCAGAAGACCGTGTATTGTTAATGCTTTCCGAAGACGAAGGAAATTCTTTTACCCAGAAAACAGTATACTCCAGTGTTACTATTACATCGCCAAGGCTTTTTTTTAGCGATGGAGGAGTACTGTATCTTTTTGTAAGCAACGATTCGGAGGATGCGTTATCAATTTACTATACGGATTTTGGGTTAAGCCTTTTTAAGGGATACGGCAGTTCCATAAGTTTCGAACCTTTTGTAAGAGAACGTGCCCGGGTGCTGAATTTCCTGCCGTATCATACCTCGTATAATGGAAGGGAGTATGTAGTATACCAGTCTCAAAATACAGGGATAGTAGAGCCATATCAATTATACTTAAAAATAAGCGATAAAAATGGTAATTTTAATATTAATGATTCACCTATACTACTAACATCTTTAAGGGAAGAAATAGAAGGAGAATCCCAGGCTTATAACAAGTTTGATAATCAGAGGCCGTTTATAACAAATGTGGGTGATAACCTTGTGGTTGTATGGGAACGGTCGTATATTGGCAGACAGCAGCAGATATATTTAATTGAAATTGACAGGAACGGAAATCTTATAAATAATGGAAGCACAGTTTCACCTTATTATTCAAGAGTTTCAGAAGGGAATTATACCTGCCTTAATCCCAAAGCCTTTGTATTCAGGAACAGTCTATATTTATTGTGGTTTGATAACAGAAGGGGAGTAAACCACATAATAATGTCGCAGAAAGACGGTGAATTCTGGCGCGAAAAAGATATAAGCAGGGACATTTCCGGAGATTCAATATATGCATGGTTTATACAGGAGCGGGGACTTCTTTCCATATTCTGGGAAAACCAGTACAGAAGTATTTCAAAGCTGATATCCGTAGCACCGGACCAGTTTGTGCAAAAACCGGTTATTACTCCTATAAACTTTGTTGCAGAGAGGCCTAACAAATCGGATGAAGTAAGGCTTCGCTGGAATGTACCTTCTGATTATTCAGGTATCTCCGGTTTTAGTTATGTATGGTCGCAATACGCGTATCAATCGGTTCCTGAAATCATTATGGCGCGCGCATCTGTTACATCAATCACAAATGAAGCTTTAGGCGAAGGAAACTGGTATTTTCATTTAAAAGCTATGGACAACGCGGAAAACTGGTCGGATACAGTTACAGTTAAATATGTTAAGGATACACTGCCTCCCGGCGAAGTTATGTTTTTAAATCTTGACTGGGATGAGCAGGGTTATTTAGGTTCCAATAATCTTGAATTAAAATGGATCTCTGCTGCGGATAATAATGGAATATCAGGATATTCGTATAGTATAAAACGGATTAGTACAGATGCGTTTAGCGCAGACCTGCCGGAAAGTGAATTATGGGATGTGTTATACGATAAAAATTATATTCTTGATGAAAAATTTTCCGGTCATATAGATTTATCTGTTCCGGATAGAGTCGTAACACAGCAGCTGGAAAAAAAGTATATAAACTATGATAACGGATTCTGGGTATTCGCTGTTGCAGCTGTAGACCTTGCTGGAAATATCGGAGAACCGGAGAAAATATTCTTCCGATTAAACAAATATATACCAGTAACTATTATATCGAGTATTACTGCGGATGATGACGGGCTTGGAAAAATCTTCTTAAATATCAGAGGAAGGGGTTTTACGGAAGAAGGTACAGTTCATACTGTCTTTCTCGATGAGGACGGGGAAGAACCTTATGATTATACATTTAAACTGCAGGACTTTGATTATACTGTAGAAAGCAACAGGTATATCAGCAACCTGGTTATAGACAGCATAGATGATGGTAAATATTTACTGGGCATGGTTCATCCGGAAAGAGGCGTTAAAATCGCAGATGATACTATTACTCTTGAATCACCGGGAACAGTAAAGATAGGTGATTATACTTACTCCTATTCCCCGTTTTTTTCTTTAAAAGAGAAAGTATGGTTATCATTTTCTATAAACACATTATTTGTTATTCTGATAGTAATATTACTAGGATTGGCATTGGTTCTGGCTTTTAAGAAAATATTAGTATTGGAATCTGAAAGAAGGGAATTAAAAAATGAAGTTATATCTATTATTCATGGAAAGTTCACACAAAAGCAGAAGGATGATAAAATGAAAAAGCTTAAAATAAAAGGGTTTGGTCTAAGATTTAAATATACTATGCTTATAACTATACTGGTTGTAATAATTGTATTAATGATTTCTATTCCACTAAGCTTTATTATGATTCAGACTCAGACTACAACACTTGCACAGGGGCTGGAACAGAATGCAAGAGTGCTGCTTGGAAGCTTATCTACCAGTTCCGGAGACTTCCTTATAGACAGAGCAACCCGGGAACTTAATGTGTTAACAAACCAGATTACAATAATGCCCGAAGCAAAGTATGCTGTTATTACAGGTATTTCGCCTTTCATCGGAGAAACAACACCAGGTATAAATGAAGAGTATGTATGGGCTGTAAGCAATGAGGAAGCTCTGGAAGGTTTAATACAGGGTGAGTTTGAGCCTGGTATAAGCAAGATTTCAGATGGAGTTTCTGCTTATGTCGGAGAGTTAGCAAATGAAATTAATACGAAGGCAATTATTAATGTTACAGAGGATGTGCAGGAACTTGAAAATCTTACTGCAGAGGTTTTACCGTTAATCGGAAGTACTAGGCCTGTGGACCAGGTAAGAATACTTGAGATAGGCCAGGCAACAGGAAATCTTGAAAGAAGAATTGATTTAGCGTTGAGTGAAATAGCCGCTGATATGAGGAGCATGCCTGAATTTAAATATGAAGATCTGGAAGAGGATTACATATTTTATATGCCTATAGTTTATAGAAAGCCCGGTGAAGAAATCTATTACAGGGGCATGGTAAGGCTTGGCATATCTGCGGTTACTATACTTGAAGAAATTGATAGTTCCACATTTAGGCTTATTTTAACTATAGCCATTATTGCATTAGTTGCAGTGGGCCTTGGCACTTTAGGCGCTTTAATTCTGGCATCAATTACAATTAGTCCGATTAAAAAGCTGGTAGCCGGCGTTGAGAAAATCCGTGATACAGAAGATAAGGAAAAACTGAAAGACCATAGCATCAATATTAAACAGCAGGACGAGATCCGTATACTTGCAGATACGGTTAATCAGATGACTCAGGGCCTTGTTAAAGCAGCGGCAGCGAGCAAAGAGCTTACCGTTGGTAAGGAAGTTCAGAAAATGTTTATTCCTCTTAAAACAGATTCAAAAGGTGCAAAAACAACTACTGGCGGTGAGAAAAATGAAAATGTAGAAATTTTTGGATACTATGAGGGAGCAAAGGGTGTATCCGGAGACTACTTTGATTATATAAAATTAAGTGAACAGTACTATGCTGTAATTAAATGTGATATAGCGGGTAAGGGAGTTCCCGCATCGCTCATTATGGTAGAGGTTGCAACTCTATTCCTGGCGCATTTCAGAAACTGGACATTAAAATCGCCTGGATTAAAAATAGACAAGCTCGTTTATACTATGAACGACATGTTAGAGGAGCGGGGATTTAAAGGAAGGTTTGCTGCCCTTACTATTGTTATTATAGATATTATAAAAGGTGCCTGTTATTTTTGTAACGCGGGAGATAATATTATTCATATCTATAACAGCAAGCAGAAAAAAATGGTGATGGATGAGCTTCCGAAGTCGCCTGCGGCAGGTGTATTCCCGTCTATGATAGTAGAAACACAGTCCGGTTTTACGCAGGTTATGAAAAAACTTAATAAAGGTGATATCCTCTTTCTTTTTACAGATGGGCTGGATGAAGCGCAAAGGCTTTTTCGCGATACTGATTTTAAAACTATTGCCTGTACTGAAGAAGGGCTTGAAAAAGGAGATGACCATGGTGGTACTCATTTAAAGGGCAGTGAATTTGAAGAATTAAGTGTAAAGCGGCTGCAATCTATAATAAATGCTGTTTTAAACAGGGGTACTTATAAACTGGAGAAATTCCATAATCCAAATCCGGAGGAAGAAATAGATTTTGACTTTTCTGAATGTGAGCCTACTGTGGAAAATGCTGTTCTTGGGTTAATGGCTGTAGAAAAAATGTTCAGGATTTATCAATATCCCGATGCGAGTCAGAATGATGTTGTGTTTGTGGATAAAATGATCGATAAATTCTTAAAGGGGCATTTTATTCAGTATGATGTTTTCTTCGGAAATCCTTTAGAAGTGGATGAAGATTCAAATTATATTAGATTTTCTCATTTAAAAGAGGATAGTCAATACGATGATCTTACGATAATAGGAATAAAGAAAGAATAGGAGTGGTATTTTGAAAAAATTGGTATGTATCTTTTTGCTTGTATTTATACTTGTTTTTGCTGCAACCGCAGATGAGCTTGTAGAGATAGATGGAGATTTTTCCGATTGGGATAATATTCCGTATATTGCAAGCTTTTCGTGGAGTTTTAATCCTGTATATTTTACAAGAGAATTAAACGGGAATATTGCAAACTATAACATAGATAGCGCGTATTTCTGGAAAAAAGACGGAAGCCATATCCGGGGGATCAAAGCATATATAGATAATGAAGCTCTTTACCTGTATATAGAAAATCATTCTAATTATTCGGAGAACCTTTCTATGTATATGTATATTTATCCGAGAAGAAAAGATAATGTAGAAAATGATTTTACTATAGAAATAATTCCTGCAACAGAATTTGAAATTTCAGAAAATCAGGATAAAGGCGGAGTTGTTCTCTGGGAAAATGGTGTAAGCAGGCCGGTTAATATAGGACTTTTAAGAAATTCTTTTTATAATATGGAGTTTTCCATACCTATAGAAGAGCTTCCAAAAAGTCTAATCGGAAGTTTTGGAACATTGTCCTTTGATCTTACTACCTGTGTAAGCGAACCGGATACAGGAATATTCGAAGAGTTTTTCTTTACTGCAATTTATGTTAAAGATATTCCGAGGGTAGATGACCTTTAGATAAAGAATCTTCTTAAGTCATGTGCCATTCTGGAAAATAGCCATGATGATCCATGGGTTTGTAAAACATCCGGAATGTAAAGCATCATTAAAAGGTTGATAAATAATTAAAAAGATATTCCTTTGCTTTCTTAGAATAAAATAAAAGAATTATACCATGTACATTCTTAACGCCTTTCCCGGTCATTTTAATTTTTTCATAGTAGCTTTTAAATTCCAATATAATTAAACACCTGTTTTTGTAAGTAATTAATAAAAATAATTGATTTACATTATAGACTAAATTATTGTATATTTCATTTGTAAAAATTAATAAAACTTCTTTTTCAATTGCAATAAATTACAATTGAAAAGGAAAAATTTTATTACTAAAAATCAGCTGCATATTTTTTTTGGTAATAATATAATTAATAATGAAAGATAATTTTAAGAATTCACAAATAAAATCTCAAACAAAAAGAGCTCTGGGAATCTGTATTGGCGCATCTACTATTAAATTAGTGGATATTGATGAAAATTATAAAGTGAATAAAACTATTATAAAGACTCATGACTGCAATCCCAGGAAAGCACTAAAAAATATAATTAATACTCTGAATTTAAATGAATATACGCATTGTGCTGTAACAGGAAGAAAATTCAAAGATTTAATTAATCTTTCTAAAATTACAGAACCCGAAGCATCAGAATATGCTATAAAAAACTATATTAAAAGCATAGAAAAGAAAACTTCTGGAAACCCGGAGAGGAATTATAATGCATTAATAAGCCTCGGCAGTGAAAACTTTATTTTATACCAGCTTAATAAATCGGGAAATATAATTAACGTACATACAGGTAATAAATGTGCTTCCGGCACAGGAGAATTTTTTCTTCAGCAAATCCGCCGTATGAACATTAAATTAGATGAAGCTGTAAGTCTTGCAGAAAATTCCAAACCATATAGGGTATCAGGGCGCTGCTCTGTGTTCTGTAAAAGTGACTGCACACATGCTCTTAACAAAGGTATACCTATTGGGAATGTCAGTGCGGGACTTTGTGATATGATATGCGAGAAAATACTCGAATTGCTAAAATCAATAAAAAAAAAGAATATAATAATTACAGGCGGCGTAACGAGAAATTCCTATATAATAAACCAGCTTAAACGGAAAATTGATAATATAGTGATACCGGATAATGCTGAAATCTTTGAAGCGTTTGGAGCAGCTGTATATGCATTAGAAAATAATAAAAGAATAAACGGAAGTATAGATTTCCAGAATAAAAATAGTTCTTTCAGTTCTTTACCGAATCTCAAACTCTCACAAAAGCTTGTAACATTTAAAGAGCATAGACCTGCAGTTCCTGATAATGGTGATGAATGCATTATAGGACTGGATGTCGGCTCCACAACAACAAAAGCTGTTTTACTCAGATTAAAAGATAACAGAACTGTCGCAACTGTTTATTTGAGGACTAACGGAAATCCTGTTAAGGCTTCAAGAGAATGTTATACTTCTCTTTATGAACAATTAAACGGAAAAAAAGTGAAAATAAACGGCCTGGGTATAACAGGCTCCGGCAGGCAGATTGCCGGCATGCATGCTTTAACAGACGGAATAATAAATGAAATCATAGCTCATGCAACAGCTGCAAGTTTTTTTGACAAAGATGTTGATACTATAATTGAGATAGGCGGTCAGGATGCAAAGTATACATATCTTGTTAATGGAGTTCCGTGCGATTATGCAATGAATGAAGCGTGTTCAGCTGGAACGGGCTCATTTTTAGAAGAAGCTGCCAAAGAAAGCCTGGATATCAGTTATCTTGACATAGAGAGCTTTGCTTTAAAAGCGGAAAATCCTCCGAATTTCAATGATCAGTGCGCTGCTTTTATAAGCAGCGATATAAAAAACGCATCTCATGAAAACATAAACAAGGAAGATATAGTTGCAGGACTGGTCTATTCTATATGCATGAATTATGACAACAGGGTAAAAAGCAACAGAAAAATTGGAGAAAGAATATTCATGCAGGGCGGAGTTTGTTATAACAAAGCTGTTCCGATGGCCATGGCGTCCATATTAAAGAAACAAATTATTGTTCCTCCGGATCCCGGGCTCATGGGAGCTTTTGGTGTAGCTCTGGAAATAAAAAACAGAGTAGAGAATGCACTCATGGAAAAAGCGGAATTCTCTTTAAAAGAACTTGTGGACCGAGAAGTTGAATACGGAAAGAGTTTTAATTGCGCGGGAAAATCCGAAAACTGCGACAGAGGCTGTTCAATTAACAGAATAAAGATAAACGGTAAACTCTATCTATTCGGAGGATTATGCAATAAATATTATAATATTGCTCATAATCTTTCCATAGATCCAAAACCATTGGATATTGTTAAACATAGAGCGGGACTTCTTTTTACAGAGAAAAATGAAGCTTCCGGAAAGACCATAGGTTTAATAAAATCTTTTCATACAAATTTACTGTATCCTCTGTATAATAACTTCTTTAAGCGCTTAGGTTTTAATACTGTATTAGCAGAAGAAATAGATCAGGAAGGTGTAAAAATGGTTTCATCTTCATTCTGTTTTCCTGCGGAAATTTCTCACGGCATGTTCATGAATTTATTAAAAACGAATCCCGATTTTATTTTTCTTCCCCAGGTTATAGAACTATTTGTTCCCAACAGCAGTTTAAGAGGTGAAGGCAGAGAACACCATTGTGTATGTATGCTGTCACAAAGTGAGCCTTACTTCTTAAGGAGCGCATTCAGAAATATCAGCCCTGAGATAATTTCTCCGGTTCTGGATTTTTCTGAAGGCTGGGAAACTATGGAGAACGAATTCATTAAAGTCGGCCGGCAGCTCGCAAGGAATGATAAAAAAAGCAGAGAAGCTTTCAGATACGCTTTTAAAGAATTTGATCAATTTAATATAAAAAAGAAGGAACTTGGAGATAAACTGTTAAAAGAACTCGAAGAGGATAAATCAAAGATTGCAGTTGTCCTTTTCGGAAGATCATATAATGCATTTGTTCAGGAAGCTAATCTTGGTATACCTGGAAAAATTGCATCAAGAAATATTAGCGTTATTCCATACGATTGTCTCCGATATGACAATGAGGAATCTGTAGAGAATATGACCTGGGCTGTAGGCCAGGAGATGTTAAAAGCCGCATCATTTGTAAAAAAGCATCCGATGCTTTTCGGCGTTTATATAACGAACTTCAGTTGCGGGCCGGATTCATTTTTAATCGGGTATTTCAGGGATATAATGAAAACAAAACCGTCTCTTACTTTGGAACTGGATTCACACAGTGCGGATGCAGGTATAAATACACGCATAGAAGCATTCATTGATATTGTTAATAAATATGTAAAATTGCAAATAAAGGATAAAGCGGACACAACATTCCGGATGGCGGAATTCAGATTTGATAATGAAAAGCCGGTTTATGTTGCAAGCAATGGGAATACATTTCCTTTACAGGATCCGCTTGTGAACGTGGTTTTACCTTCTATGGGAAGAACAGCTTCTGAATTAATTTCTGCATCATTTAGAGGTCTGGGATTTAATTCAGTAGTAGTAGATATACCTGATTTTTCCACTCTGATGATTGGAAGAGCAAATACTTCATGTAAAGAATGTCTTCCCTTAATTCTTACAGCTTCTACTCTTCTTAAGCATGTTAATAGTATAAGAAAAGATAATGAACTGACTCTGTACTTTATGCCTACAACATCGGGAAACTGTAGATTCTCACAGTACTATGTATTCCTGAAAAATCTTGTCAATAAGAAGAAACTCGAAAATGTTGCATTCTTTACGCTTACAGCTGAAAACGGTTATGCGGGTTTAGGTGTGAAGAGCCAGCTCAGGCTTATTACAGCTATTATTATTGGTGACATAATGGATGATATAAAAAATGCATTACTTGTCCTTCCGGAAAATAAAGAGGATGCTTTAAAAATATTTAACAGCCAATGGGAAAAGCTTATTAAGTGTTTTGAAAATAACTGTAAAAATATTTACAGTACTTTAAAGAGTACTGCTTCTGAACTTGCGAAAATAAAACTTAAAACGGCTATTTCAAAAGCTAAGAAAATAATTCTTGCAGGAGAAATATATGTAAGGAAAGATGAGTTCAGTTCACAGGAGCTCATAAAACGACTTGCAGCAAGAAATATAATAACAAAAAGATCTCCTATTTTAGAATGGCTATACTATGTAGATTATAATGTTAAACATCAGTTAAAAACAAAACTCAAATTTAACGAAAATGTAGAGTTTACGTTTAAAAACATAATAGTAAAAAATACCGAAAAAAAGATAAAAAAGATATTATCAAAGTCCGGCCTTTTTGAATATGAAAAGATAGATATGAGAAAAATCATTAAAACAGGAAGCAGATTTATTAATCCGGCTCTTACAGGTGAGTCTATAATTATTGTCGGTGTTTTTTTTAATGAGATATTAAAACATGTCCATGGTGTTATCTCAGTCGGGCCTTTTGCATGTTTACCAACGAGAGTTACTGAATCTATATTAAGTCAGGAATCACAAATTGCTGATAACAAACGTCTAACTTTTCTTGATAATATAGATCAACTTAATAAATTCCATACACTACCGTTTTTGTCTGTAGAAGCAGACGGAAATCCTTTTCCGCAGATTGTGGAAGCGAGAATAGAGACTTTTTCTTTACAGGTAGAGAGAATATACAATATGCTATAATTAGTGTTCAATTAAAAAACGAACTATTAATGGTGTAAATAAAATCCTGAAACTTATTATTTTCTCTTAATTTTCTTTAACAACGCGAATAGCTTTATTAATTTTTTACTTTACAAAATGGTTTTTCCTGTGATATTATATTTATGATAGTTAAGGCATTTTGAGGAATTTTTTCCTCAAGAACTTTAGATTTTCGAATTTTAAGTTTAATTATCATTTGCAAGAGAAAGCTTTAAAAAAGTTTCAAGTTATGTGAAAAGTAGTATAACAGATGAATGCAGGGAATCCATGTTATATGGAGCTATTGACGTGTTGTCATCTGATTTTTCCTATTCTTTTTTTCAGATTAACTCCAAAAAGAATAGCCGGGAGAAGTATTGGCATTATGTAATGTTGATAATATTCGGCTAATTATAATGTCCATAACAGCTCAAATGGCCTATTATTAAATTTTTGGAGGTTCCTATGGAAATAATTTTTTAACTCAAAAAACAATAATAGCATTAAAACAGAAGTCATTACCAAAGTAACAGCTTTTCTTAAATCAGCTTATATTTTGTTGTAAATCCTGATTAAGCTGGTAGAATGAGAAGAGTTAAGAAAGTTTAACTGTTTCGTAGTATCTAAATCTTTCCGGAGTAATTGACAATGAGAAACAAATTAAAGCAGGTAATTTTTTAAATAATGTTTCAAAAAAAATTGTAAAGTTGAAACTATTCACTTTACAATTGTACTTATCAGTGAAAATACCTTTTGATTTAGATAGCAAGTTTATTGTAGACTCGTTCACACAGTTGAAAATATATTAAAGGAGAAATTGATATGTCATTATTACAACCTTTTAAGGGTATAAGACCGAATCCGGACCTGGTTACAAAGGTAGTATCTCCGCCGTATGATGTCTTGAATTCCATGGAAGCCAGGGAACTTACAAAGGGAAATCCTTTGAGTTTTTTACACGTTGTAAAGGCGGAGATAGATTTTCCGCCTGATATTGATGCTCATTCCAGAGAAGTTTATGAAAAAGGATTTGAAAATCTTAACAGGCTACAAAGTGACGGTACCCTGATTCATGATAGTACTCCCTGTTTCTATATCTATGAGCTTAAAATGGGTACTCATGTTCAGAAGGGTATAATGACCGGAGTAAGTGTATCGGAGTATGAGAAGGATCTTATTAAGAAACATGAGCTAACAAGACCCGATAAGGAAGAAGACCGGACGAATCATGTCGATATATTGAACGCTAACACGGGTCCCGTCATGCTTACCTATAAGGTTAGTAAGGAGATTGATGAGTATATTGAAAAACTCTGTTCCGCTTCGAATCCTGTGTATGACTTTATTGCTGATGACAGGATTGGACATAAGTTATGGGTAATCTCTTCGGAAGACGAAGTTGAAACTATTAAGAAATTATTTAATGGTGTTGATGCACTGTATGTTGCAGACGGCCACCACAGGAGCGCGGCCGGAACAAATGTCTGTCATAGAAGAAAAAGTAAAAACAGTAGTCATGATGGTACAGAGGCTTATAATTATTTTCTGGGAGTGGTATTTCCGGATAATCAGCTCCAGATCATGGGATACTACCGTGCAGTAAAAGATTTAGCAGGCTTAACCACGGAAGCCTTCATCGGGAAAATATCGGAATTGTTTGAAGTTGCAGAAACAGAGTATCCACTTCCGGCGGAACCGAAGCATTTCACCATGTACTTAGACGGTAAATGGTACAGTCTGGCTGCCAGAGATGGAACATTTCCCGTGGATGATCCTGTATTAAGCCTTGATGTATCTGTATTGCAGAAAAATCTATTGGAACCCATCCTGGGAATTACGGATCCTCGTACCGACAAAAGGGTGGATTTTATCGGCGGGATAAGAGGAACCGGAGAATTAGAAAAGAGATGCAGGGAAGATATGCGTGTTGCATTTGCTCTTTATCCGACCGGTGTTGCTCAATTGATGACTATTGCAGACAGTGGTGAGATCATGCCGCCTAAATCAACATGGTTTGAACCAAAATTACGTTCCGGCATGGTTATACGGAGCCTGGAATAGTGATAAAGAACTTTTAATAAATATCTTTTAAGAAGGAGAAAAATTATGAAAAGAAAGATCAATTTTTATGCGGGGCCGTCAACCCTTCCCCTGACTGTCTTACAACAGATACAGGAGGAGATAGTCGATTACAAGGGTGCGGGACTCTCTCTCATAGAGACCAGCCACAGGAGCAAGGAGTATGATGAGGTTCATAATGACGCAATAACCACAATAAAAGAGCTCCTTTTAGTACCGGATAACTATCAAATACTTTTTCTGGGCGGCGGTGCAACACTTCAGTTTTCCATGATTCCACTGAATTTCATTTCCGGCAGAAAGGAATGTGATTTTATAGTAAGCGGTGCATGGGCAAAAAAGGCTTACAGTGATGCAAAAAAAGTAGGTAAGGTAAATGTCTTGTTTGATGGTGAAAAGGATAGCTACACAACACTTCCCGATGCAGGTTCTATAAAAGTCAATCCGGGCTCTGAATATCTGCATATTACGTCGAATGAAACCATAGGGGGTATTCAGTTTCATGAATGGCCGGATACGGGGAATGTCCCCATTATTTCAGATATGTCGAGTGATATGCTCAGCAGGCCGCTTCCTGTTAAGAAATTCGGCCTGATATATGCGGGAGCACAGAAAAATCTTGGCCCTGCCGGAGTCACTCTCGTAATTATAAGAAAGGATCTTCTGGAAAAATGCCCGGATAGCCTTACTGCATATCTCAATTACAGTATACATGCCGCAAAAAATTCCATATACAATACACCCCCGGTGTTCAGTATTTATGCCATGAAACTTGTTGTGGAAAGGATTAAAAAGATGGGTGGATTGGGTGAAATGCAGAAAGTTAATGAGAGGAAAGCGTCCCTGCTCTATGATTGTATAGATGACCTCAAGGATTTCTATAATTGTCCCGTGGATAAAAAGTACCGCTCGAAGATGAATGTGATCTTCAGGCTTCCGAATGAAGACCTGGAAAAGAGGTTTGTAGAAGGATCTGCCGGTGAAGGTATGCTCGGGCTTAAGGGGCATAGGAGTGTGGGCGGAATCAGGGCATCCATATATAATTCCATGCCGGAAGATGGCGTTGAATCACTGGTACAGTATATGAAGAGCTTTGCCCGGAAAAACGGCTAAGACTAAGATTTTTTATTCATTATAAGGAGGAGTATTATATATGAAATTACTTTTTGCGGATAAATTCCCGGAGAAATATTTAGATGAGTTAAAAAATAAAGGACATGAGGTAACATCAAATCCTGATTTAAAAGCGGATGATCTTCCTGATGTTATTCAAGGACAGGAAATATTAATTGTTAGAAGTACCAGGGTTACAGAAGCTACATTTGATGCGTCAGATAAATTAGCTCTTGTTATACGTGCAGGTGCCGGAACTAATACTATAGATGTTAAAACAGCTGCAAAAAAAGGGATTTTTGTTTGTAACACACCAGGTAAGAATGCTTTAGCAGTCGCTGAACTTGCTTTTGGACTTTTGCTGGCAATAGACAGAAATATTCCGGATAACGTAATTGAGATGAGAAACAAGGTTTGGGATAAGAAAAGATTTTCAAAAACCACTGGTATTTGCGGACGAAAAGTTGGTGTCGTTGGTACCGGTGAAATTGGAAGAGCTTTTGCTGCACGTGCTAAAGCCTTTGGTATGAAACTTTATGCAATCCGGAAACCAAATAGATCTCAAGCTACAGTTAATAAATTAGAAGAGCTTGATTTTTCCTGGGTTAAGGATATTAATGAATTAGCAGAAACATGTGATGTTATTTCGTTCCATATTCCTTCAACTAAAGATACACAAGGCATTATTAATAAAGAATTTTTATCTCATCTAAAACCAGATTCCATTGTTTTAAATACTTCCAGAGGAAATATTGCTAATGATGAAGCTTTAATTGAAGCGATGGATTCAAAAAACATCAGATGCGGATTAGATGTATATAATAATGAACCGGCTTCCGGTAAAGATGAAATTAATACTTTATTATCACAGCATCCAAATGTATATGGAACTCATCATATTGGAGCATCAACTGAACAGGCTCAATTTGCGATAGCTAAAGCAGTTCTTGACTTAATCTTTGATTTTGAAAAAGGCCATGTTAATAATTGTGTGAATCTAGAAAAATCTTTAGAGTTAAGGCCAACATTAATAACATTAACAATACGGCATGGAAATAAAATTGGTGTTCTTTCAAACATTCTGGATATATTAAAAGAGCAAAATATAAATGTTGATCAGTTGGAAAATCGTGAATTTGCCGGAAAGAGTGCGGCTTTTTCTAAGATTTATTCAGAAGCTGCGATTAGTAATGATATTATCCGGCAAATTGAATCTTTGGCTGAAGTATATCAGGTGACTGTCAAATAACAATGTGATTATTTGTTACCAGCTTATTATGCTATTATTAATCATAACCGGCTGCGACCAGCCGGTTATGATTCTGGAGGGCCAGGGTTTGCGGCTAATCCTCGAGAGAGGCTATTCTACAGCGCCCGCATTTCTCAGTAGTTCCACTATTTCAATGTGGTCTTTGTTAATAGCCACAGATAAAACTGTCCAGCCTCCGTCATAATCCAGATTTACATTTGCACCTGCATTTATAAGTAATTCTGTTATGTCAGGATAACCAACATAAGCAGCAGACATTAAAGCTGTCCAGCCTTGATCAGTTTGTATAATAATATTTGCACCTGCATTTATAAGTAATTCTACTAACTCAGTATAACCATACCATGCAGCCTCCATCAAAGCTGTTTTACCATCATTGTCTTGAAAATTAACATTTGCACCTGCGTTAAGAAGTCTTTCCACTTCTGATAAATTATCGTCTTTGGCAGCCTGAATTAATTCATTCCCTAAATCAGACCAAACCACTGAACACAGTATTATAAGTAATACAAAGATAATTGTTATTTTTTTCAATTTATCACCTCAACAAATTTATATCATATTTTAACAGGTATATCATAAAATATTTTTCTTTTTTAATGCACTATAAAAGATACGCATAGGGATTATTCTACAGGTTTTGTATTTTATAAGTTTTATAGTTGATGATAATAAAATCTATAGGCTTAATCAAGTTTTTTTTACTGCACAAATCCTATGAAATAGAAAAAAATTACTAAAATTGTATCAAAATCTATAGAATGGATTAAAACCATACATATCTTTTACAATTTTAGATTTTTCATACTTACTTCCGCAAGTCCACCCATTGAAGTTTCACGGTAATTACGGTTTAGATCGCGTCCGGTTTTTACCATTGTTTCAACAACATCATCAAAACTAACCTTATGTATTCCATCAGATAAAGTCGCGTAAATCGCGCAGTCAACCGCGCGGGCAGCAGCAATGGCATTTCTTTCTATACAAGGAATTTGTACAAGGCCGGCAACAGGGTCGCAGGTCATTCCAAGGTGATGCTCTAATCCCATTTCCGCAGCGTATTCTATTTGATTGGGTGAACCGCCCATTAGCTGACAAACAGCAGCAGAAGCCATAGCGCAGGCTGTACCTATTTCTCCCTGACATCCTACTTCTGCTCCTGAAATTGAACCGTTAAATTTAACGATATTTCCAAAAAGGCCTGCCGTAGCAAGAGCATGAAGAATTTTTTTATCAGAAAAATTATTAGATGTTTTTAAAGAATACAACACAGCCGGAACAACATCTGCAGCACCGCAGGTTGGAGCTGTAACAATTTTACCGCCGGAAGCATTTTCCTCGGCCACTGCAAGCGCGTAAGCAAAAACATGGCCATGTACGGAAAGTTTATCATTTAGATTATTACTTTTTGTAAAAAATGTAGAAGCCTTGCGTGGCAGGTTGAGTCCGCCCGGAAGGTTTCCTTCAGTATCGATACCCCGAATTATGGATTCCTGCATTGCTGTCCAGCATTCCAAAAGAAAGTCCCATATCTGGCTGCTTTCATTTTCCTCAACATATTGCCAGAACTGCTTTCCGTTTTTATCAATCCACCCAAGTATTTCTGTCATGGAAGTATGAGAATATTTTTTTTCTAAACTATAATCCCTGTCCTTTTCTCTTAACTGGCCGCCTCCGACACTATAAACTTCCCATGCAGCTATAATTTCTCCTGAATTGTTTAATGCTTCAAACAGCATACAGTTCGGATGATATTTTTGTATTATATCGGGCTTCCATAGAAATTCGATTTTATCGGCCTTCAGTGTTTTCTCTATTATTTGATCGGTAAGGTGGCCTTTACCAGTTGAAGCAAGGCTTCCGTATAGCGTAATTCTAAAGTATGAAGTGTCAGGATTCCGTGATTTAAACAAAGCTGCTGCTTTTTGAGGCCCTATGGTATGACTGCTGGATGGTCCATGACCGATTCTGTAAAAATCTTTTAAACTTTGCATTTAGTTAAAGTTCCTTATTTCCAGCTTTGCTGTCTTTTATAAAATATTTTTTGGATTATATTGATTAAAATCAAACTTGTTAACATTAATTATCGCCTGCATTGCTTACCTCTCTTGGAATAAATTGTCCCTTTCTGAGATAAATGCGGTTGTTTTTCATTACAACAACTCCACCGGCAACACTGGTTTCTACAAAGCCGTTTACTTTCATGCCTTTATATAAATTATAATCACATCTTGAATGATTTTCTATTATTTCTGATTCTTTGTTTTCATTAAAAATAAAAAAATCGGCATCTGATCCTTCAGCTAAAATCCCTTTTTTAGGGAATAGGCCAAAAAGTTTTGCAGGATTTAAAGTCATTTTATTAATAATTTTCTGTCCAAATAAATTGTACATTAATGAAAATGAAAACTCAATTCCTCCAATCCCAAAAGGAATATCTTTTAAAAGATCCTCATTCTTTTCTGCAGACATAAAAGGACAGTGGTCTGTTCCTATTGAAAATATGTTGTCAATGTTATTTCTTAATAGTTTTAATTGGCATTCGCATCTTAGAGGAGGCGCAAGGATGTATTTATTTCCATTTGCTTTTCTGAAATTAGAATCGTTTAAAACAAAGTAATGAGGGCAGCTTTCAATAAAAAATGAATTGTTTAATAAATCGGGATGTTCTTGTTTCATATATTTTATACTATCACCGCATGTTGTATGCACATTGTATATGCGGCCGCCGTTTGTTTTATTCAATTCGGCAAGCTTCTTAATCATACTTGTTTCTGAAATAACAGGATGGCTGGCTGCAAGGTCTTTGTATCCTAAATTATCATGTTTTTTAATATAGTCTTCATCCTCTGCGTGAACAAGAATGACAGTTCCATTGTTATTGGAAAATTTTAGCAGGTCAATTATCTCTTTTTCATAAGTTCTGCGGTTACTCTCGGAATATGCTGTGAATATTTTTATCGAAGGTATTTTTAATCTGATTGCTTCTTCAGTAATGTATTCTGTTTCATTAACAGGATTTGCTGCAGTAGTATGGAAACTGAAATCAATCAGACTTTTTTTTGCCAGCTTAAGCCTTTTTTTATAAGCATTTTCTACATCGGACCCTTTTGACACAGGGTCAAGAAAATCTATAATTGTTGTTACACCTCCATAAATTGCAGCAATAGAACCGCTGTAAAAATCATCCGCAGATGTATATTTGCCTATATTAAGAGCGAAATGAACATGGGGATCTATAATCCCCGGTATTACCTTTTTACCACTGGCATCAATTATTTCCTCTGCATCCAGATCTTCCTGTGTTACTTTTTCGATTATTCCGGTATTAACATAAATGTTCAATTTATGGAATTTTGAATTGTAGTATATATTTCCGTTTTTAACAGCTAAATTGTACATTCTAAAAGCTCCATCATACTTCTATTATTTTGTATTTGCTAAAATTAAATAAATTAATGATCGATTGTAAGCAGCTTTTTCTTACACACAATATAAGTGGAATATTGTGCTTTAAGATCTTTACGATACTGTTATAAAAACATTTTTTTTGAAGCTCAAGCAAGCCCAGCTCGTCAATATAAATGGGATCGATTTTTTCTTTTAACAGGCGGATTATTATTTCTTCGGCTTCATAAAAAGTTTTTTCAAAAAAATAATAATCCCCAATATGAAAAATGATTTTATCTGATTTTTTTAAAAATTGTTTTTTTCGAATAAAAGGCATGGAATTATTTTGTGAAATAGGTAAAAGATCATATCCCATATGAATATTGTTTTTTATTGTTTTCATACAGAGAAAACCATCACCGGATTGTGTTTTAGAGTATAAATCCCGCATTTTATTTGTTTTACCGCTGTTGATTTCCCCTGTAATTATTGTAATCAATTTAATATTCCATTTAGGTGCGTATTTGTGTTTTTAATAACTTACAAATAAACCTAAATAATAAACTGTATTAAAGCAGCTGAAATAAATAGAACAAGAGAATATGAAGTACGCATTTTCATTTTACTGTCTATTGAAAACTTGATTTTTCTTTCAATTAGAATTAGCGCAAAGGCTATGAATGAGCTTACAATTCCATTTAATATAATGAATGAAATGATTTTTTCCGGATAGTTCACGAATGCAATTTCAGCACCGGTATTTTGATCAATTATTAAAGAGCTGATTACAAATATAACTCTCCAAAAAAAACATGCAGCTGCGCTTCCAATAAAAATTTGTTTTACATTATTGCTGTTTAATAAAAATGATAAAACGGTAACAGAAGAAGCTTCCAGCATGATTGCAATCATCGGATTTAAAGTTTTAATTACCGGAAGCCCGGGAATGAAAATATCAACAAGCTTTATTAAAGCGGCTGTTAATCCCATTAATAAAAAAACTTTATTAGATTTTGAGCTGCGGTAAGCTCTTTGCATAAAAAATAAAGCTATAGGAAACATGATAAATCCTGAAATTGGAACAGGAAAATAATGAAGGACATGCCCTAATGTTGCTTCTGTGATTCCCCATAATGACCCGTAAAATATTGCATAAGTTAAAATCTTTTTAAAATCGTTTTTTTCCATTTTATTTCTCTCCATTATCTATTTGTTTAAATTTTATATAATCTTCATAAGTATCTACATCATGAAGTATTCTGCTATCATTTACATTAAATTTCACAGAATTATATTTTCTAAACCATTTGAGTTGCTATGAACATTATAATTAGCCGAATAAAATCAACATTATATAATGTTAACGCTAAACCCGGCAATTGAAGCTGCAGCACAGAACGAAGATACCACGGAGCTCTGCTCCGGGGTTCTTCATTTATCTTCTCTGATAAAGGTCTTGCCAAGAGCTGCAGGCGGGCCGATATGTTTTTTCTTCCCTTTCTTTCCACTAACAGTTATAAGGACAAGGACAAGGATTGTGACCAGATAGGGAAGCATATTCAGAAATGAAGCAGGAATAGTAGTCCCTGCTGCCTGAAGTCTGAACTGCACCGCATTTATTCCTCCAAACAAGATGGCTCCAATTACAGCACGGGCTGGATTCCACATAGCAAAGATAACAAGAGCTATAACAATCCACCCTCTTCCTCCGGTAATGTTTTCCGTCCAACCGGGTGTGTAAGCCAGGGAAAGATGAGCACCGCCAATGCCAACAAGGACTCCTCCTAAAATAGTATAGAGGTATCGTTCCTTATTTACATTTATACCCATGGCAGCTGCTGTATTCGGATTCTGTCCGATTGCTCTTAAATTTATGCCGTTTCGGGTTTTATAAATATAAAACCAGGCCAGGGGTACCAGAATGTATAGAAAGTAGATAAGAATATCCTGGTTAAAAAAAGCACTTATTATGGGTATGTCGCCTAAAATCGGAATCTTTATAGGGGTGAATTTTGGCCCTATTAAACCGAACAGGTAACCGTTGTTAGATGCCGGGCCAAGTTGTTGCCCCAGGTAACTTGATAGACCGGCTCCGAAAAGTGTAATACCTAAACCGGAGACAACCTGGTTTGCCTGCATGGTAATAGTCAGGAAGGCGTGTAAGGATGCTGTCAATCCACCGACTATCATGGCAGCCAGGAGTGCCAGAATAAGATTTTGAGTATAATATGCTGTGGCAAAGGCAGCAAGCGCACCCATCAGCATCATACCTTCCACACCGAGGTTAAGGATACCGGAACGTTCAGTATGAATTTCACCAAGGGTTGCATATAATAGAGAAGCTCCGGCACTAATTGTTATGGCTAAAATGGATGTAATCAAAAGTATCATAATATACCCTCCATTTTATTTTTAATTAAAGGGCGTATTGTCTTAATTATACGTAACCTGTATTGAGAAAATAGTGCACCGGCAAGCATAGGGAAGAGTAACATCCCCTGCAGGACCAGGCCCATAGCCGAAGGAAGTCCCATGGCCATTTGAACTTGATCGCCACCGACATGGAGCGCGGCTAAAAGGATTGCTACAAATATAGCGGCAATGGGATTTAACTGGGACATCCAGGCTACAATAATAGCTGTAAATCCCAGACCTACAAAAATTCCCTGCTGCAGCCTGTGGGAAACAGCTGCAACCTCGCCTACACCTGCTAAACCGCTAAGAGCGCCTGAAAGGAGTATAGCGAAGAAGATGTTTCGCGGTATGTTAATACCCAGACACCTGGAAGCTTTTTGGTTATTTCCAATCATTTTTAATTCAAAACCCCATTTGGTTCTGTTCAGGACAATCCATAGGATAATCGCTAAGGCGATGGCAAAAATAATCCCTATATGGGCTCTTCCGGAAATACGGGGAAGCCAGGATTCTACGGGAAAGACTTTTGTCCCGGGAAAACCGAAACCTTCGGGATCCCTCCATGGGATGTAAAAAAGGTATTCGGCAAACAATAAAGCCACATAATTCAGCATAAGCGTCGTCAGGGTTTCATCCACTTTTAAATAGGCTTTTAAAAACGCGGGAACACCTGCCCATACGGCACCGCAGATCATTCCGACAAGTATTACAACGGGAAGCACAAGAGGACCCGGTAGGAATGGTGAAAGAAAAAGAGCTACCCATGTA
>SDBV01001014.1_pt1 | contig 41392 bp, 38 predicted proteins | sample 2277081 | NCBI WGS metagenome assembly SDBV01 (sample SAMN10402039, study PRJNA504765) | marine sediment metagenome | isolation source: marine sediment core GS10_PC15, 223 cmbsf | place: Arctic Ocean: Southern Knipovich Ridge | collected 2010
ACAACTGCCCCTCCTGTAGCTGCACAAATATCAAGAGTAAGATTTACTAATTTAACACATGAGTATATGAGAAATATAGGGGCACCTGAAATAACAAGTAGTGTTTTACCCAGTATCGGAGGAGATGAACGCGAAATAAGTGGAACTGTATATGATCCTAGAATGGGACATAGTTCGTACTGGAAGAAGAAATGTGCACAGTGTGGACAGGATAATCAATGCGTAGGTCATTTAGGGTATATTCTATTACAAGCACCTATGGTAAACCCTGCTGCAGGTATGATATTAAAGTATTTTCTCAACATAATATGTTCGAACTGTGGGAGGTTTCATGTACTCGAGCGTATTTTTCACAATTTAGGTTTATCAAAATATTCAGTAGGACAGCGCCTCAAACTTTTGAGACAAGATATTCCGATGGGAGGAAAAACGAAATATCAATGTCATTACGCTGGTTGCGGCCAAGAACATATCCAAATAAAATATATCAAAGAAACTAATAAACTCCAACAGGGTAATACAGAAATGCAAATCAAAGATGTTATAGAATTATTCAATACAGTCAAATCTACTCCAGATGGAGAAAAACTTCTAAATCTTATAGGAATACCCGACATAAATGTATTTATTATTTCTGTGATAGGAGTAATACCCCCAAACATGCGTGAAACTGTCCGAAAAGGTGCTATTGATATGTATAGAGATCCCCTAAAAGAAGAATATAAGAAAATAGTATCGATTAATAACAAAATCGCTCAAGAACGTAATCTTTCAGACAGGGTGAAATTAATAGATACTTTACATAGCAATATAATGAGATTATTTGAAGGACAAAAGAGTGGAGCATTCAAATTTTCTTGGATACAAGATAAACGCGATTATAAAGCAATTTTGGGGGGAAAAGATGGACATATACGACATCTTCAAATGGGTAATAGAGTGGACCATACGCTCAGAAGTGTACTAACTATTGATCCCGAATTGGATTTGGGCACAATTAAAGTAAGCTCTACACTTATGGATAATATGTATATCGAAGAATATATAACACCCGATAATATATCTGAGTATAATCGTATGCTCTCTGCCGGACTACTAATTCACTACACACCAAGAAGCGGACCACATGCCGGAGTTAAATATGAAATTACTAAACATAGAGTACCGATTAAATTATATCCCGGTGCCAAAGTAACTCGCCATCTCATTGACGGTGATTGGTTCCTATTTGGTCGCAATCCCAGTATTCATACTACCAGTGTTATGTCTCATAAAATGATTCGAGATCCCGGAGTAAAGACGATCGCTATACATACTGCTACTACTACTCCATATAATGCAGATTGTGATGGCGATGAAGGACATGCTAAAATTATACAGACTTTACTAGCGCAAGCTGAGGCTAAGTATGTTACTAACGCGGCTATGACTACAATAAGTTCCGAAACTTCTGATGTAAATATGGGTTTAGTAATTGATAATTTAAATAGTATATTTACTATGACTTCACCATATGAGTTAGGACTTATGGATGTTCGGGATGATATTAGAACAACTTTAACCGATATGATGAAAAATACCTCGGATCATAAAACATATAATGATAGACTTTCTAAATTTAATATATCACCTCAATCAACACGTGGTCTAATTAGCGGCATATTTCCCTTCGGTTTTCAATATCAAACAAAAGTCAATGATGAATTAATAACTATTAAAGATGGGATACTTGTGCAAGGTTCATTATCTAAACGTGCAGTAGGGGCAACTCGTAATTCTCGTAATATTGGGAGATATTTGTCACATTTCTGGGGGTTTGATAGGCATACGAGATATTTAACAGATGTGCCTAAAGTGGTTAACTATTGGTTATCTCAGCAGCATGGTGCGTCCGTAGGAATATCTGACACACACATAAACGATCCTACTGTACTAATACCTACACGACAAACTGTAGATCAGCTTCGACAAATTGTTAGGATATTAGATAGACCCACGCAATCATTATTAGAAGAAACGCGGATAGAGAACGAAATTGTTAGTATTATTGGAAAACAATTAGGAGGGTTAAGTATAAAGCTCACTAGAGAAATTTTAGTTGGACCTGATAATAATTTTCAACCTATGTATCTATCTGGTGCAAAAGGTGACTTATATCATATGGCTCAAATGATAGCCATGCTGGGTCAACAATATCTTGCAGGACAACGACTCCCAAAAACTCTGAATAACGGCAGACGCGGTAGTGTCTATTCACATTTAGACTCTACTAATCTCGAAGATAGAGGATTTGTAACACACTCGTTAGGTGAAGGAATTAGTCCTAAGGAGATGGAGGCACATTCACGTGCTGTTAGAGAAAATTTATACAATATGACAACCACTACCGCTCCTACTGGCGATCTTCATCATCGTTTATCGAAAGCGATGGAGGATATTGTCATACAGTATGATAGTTCAGTACGTGATACCAATGGTATTATAGTAGATTTTCTACCGGGTGGTGTTGGAATTGATCCTAGGAGACCTTTGCTCGTCACACATAACAATGTTACCGCTCCTTGGTTCACTGACACATCGATGCTCATTGATATATTAAATTCAGAAATAGAATATAATCAAGAATCTATAAGTGTGCCGGGATAATTCATACTTCTTAATTATTAGTGCGATTTGTACTAATGATACATTATATTATAAAAGACAATGAATACTTTGCAAGGATTTGTACCATACTGGGATAACATTCCTTCTTCTAATTTACAAACTAATAATGATAAATCTGATGCAGTCCCTTCCATGAATCATCATACTCTTAATTCTCAAATAGTTCATAATAAAAATCTATCTGCAGGTGAAGGTATTCTACTTCACGAAGGATCGGAATCTCATACAATTATAAATACTCTATCACCAACACCGTATGTAGTAGATAGTTCTGAACCTAGTCTTAGCGAATATAACACACTAGAAGCTGCCCTAACTGAATCTAAAAAATCTCATGATAAACTAAATCTTGCCCCTACTATACTTTTACATCGTGGTGTATATTCATTCGGTGCACAAAAATCTTTATTCAGAGATCATAAACCGATAAATATACATTCCAGTGGAGATACAACTAGTCCAAATGCAGTTTTAAGAGGATCCGCGCATTCCGGAGGGAATAAGCATTTTGCTGGTATAATATTTAAGAATGGAGACTATTGTTTATCGGATGATGCATTTGATACATTTTTCAACTGTACGATAGAAGATGACTTTAAATTTTATGCATATGATGGTACACTTAAATTTACACATTGCCGCTTTCTAACATCATTTGAATATCCTGTAGTAAATATCAAAGATAATGGACGGGTTATCTTTAAAGATTGTGTGTTTATAGTTAAGCGTAAATGTGACTGTAAATTCGATAAAGATAAACATCGTAAACGATCTGGTTGGGGAAAATCTCTAATAAGAATCTTTTCTAAATCTCGTAAACCGAGTTTGGTTGATGGTTGTAGATTTACTATAAAGATTGGTGGAAAATCTGATAGCCATGGTCGTAATACTTTTTTCATTTTTCAATTGAAAGATTGGGCTTCCTTAGAAATAACCAATTCTAATTTTAATCTTTCTGCTGGAAAACGTAGAGAAATTGTTGTCGTAGGCGATGCTAAACAACGTGAGTGTGTAAATATATTAATTACCAGTTGTACCTTTATTAATAATAATTCTTGGGGTGCCAACTCGTGTTTACTTAGAAATTTGTGGACACGTAGAACTAAACGCGAGGACTGCATAATATATGTTGCTAGATGCACATTTAGAGGAGTTAGATTGTTATGTTTCGATGGAAAGAAATGTCTGTGCCGTTCTGAACATAGGGGATTTTGTGGTGGAGATACGAAGGAATGGGATCAACTCATCGTATTTGTAGCTATCGATGGTCAACTAGTAACACAAAACACGAACGAATCATCTTCTATATTTGAGATACGTAATCTCAGTACAACTTTATGGGTATTAAGTATTCTTAATAGTGCCTTCCTAGTTAATAATACTAACAATCCATTCGTCGTTGATGATATAGGAGACTTGCTCTTATCTTTGAATGATACTTCATTTATTAATGTTCCTAATTCAGTTATTATTCCTAGCGCACGTAGAAAACCCTTTCCTCCGAAAACTGGTACTCAACAGTCCTGGTTAAATGCAAGTAAAATTGAGGGAAGATTAGATCTTAACCTTGGTGCCGGAGTTTCTATATTCAATTTATCTGCCGCTAGTTTAGATGATGTGGCTAATGTTGTTATGAACGAAGCTTCCCGCCTATTTTAACTATATATTTACTTTAGTAAATATATCAAAAAATAGGATAACTCCCGTACGTATATGCTAATAGTCCATTTCCTACATCTTCTGCATCTCTTAACATATCAACCGTCATTTGCTCATATTCAGCGTTCATATCGAATGAGTTCTCTGGGTCTCTAGGAATTCCGTCATTATCAAAGTCAATATCATATGTCATAGGAATGATAGGCGATGTGATCTTATATACCATTGGTTTTGCCGATATAAAATGCTCAGATACTAACTGAGGAACTACTGCATATTTATTCTTTTCGTTTCCTTTCTTCATAATCGACTTATATTTTTCTTTCCTAATGATCAACTTATTGTATTTCCAAACATATCGTTTATTGTGTCCATTTTTAGGTAGCATTTCTACGAGGCCATTTTCTTTATTTAATCCATATATCATTTCTGATATTGGTAAATATAATATTGAAGATTCTTTAAATGGAGAAAATATACTTACTCTCCCATCTCTATTTAATATATAACATTCTTTTTCTATCGCCTTGATCTCCACTATATTATTATATGGCTGAATACCATATACCGTAAATGCATTATCTATGAACCAGATATCACTTAATTCGCTGACTACGAATACTCCTAGTGCGGTACTACTTAACATAGTTAGATTCGCTTCTATCGGTATATGTTTCCATTTACTATCTCCGGTTTTTGCTTGTAATCTTCCATGTATATCTATTAGCCAGTTCTTTACTAATTTGTGTATAGGTATTGGATATGATAATTGCCATTCTTTACCCACTTTTTCATACAATAACTTCCCTAAAGATTTATTTATGTTGTTATAATATTCTTTCCAAAACTCCGTCATAGGTGCAACTAGACCTTTCCGTATGTACATTAATCTATATTGGGGATCTACTAATTCTTTAAAGATATCTATAACTGCATCTGTACTATATATTCCCACTAAAGGTAGATATTCATCCATCGCATCTTTTATAGTATATATGTAATATTTTATTGGGTAGATATTATATGAAGCAACACTACTTTATCTTTTCCAATTTGGAAAAGTATCATAACCATGTAATATTTGGCTATTTTTAGCATATGTTGGGCTATTATATCCATATTTCTGTTTTAGATATATTTCTAAGCCTCTATGCTTTATTACATCGTTGGGATTACCACTGTTTCTAGTACGAACCACCTCGTCGAATTGTGGAGTATTACATCCTACACTTTTTGCAAAGTCTATAGTTTTGGATGAAATATAATTAATTTGTCCATGTGGATCCATTATATTACTCTCGTTTTATATTAGATTTTTGTCTAACAATTATATCTCATATAATTTGATCCTTAAATTTACACATAAAATGACATGTTACTAAGTGATCATGAACAAAATTATATCACACATAGTAGATGAACTACGTTTAATACCGGGTAAACGTATACCTTCTAGTATATATAAAGGATCTAATGATAAACAAGCGATTATTATGGAATACAGTAAACAATTAGAGTCTGTATGGTGTAAAGAAAATCCGTCATATATCGAAGACAATGGGTGTTATATTGATAACTATCATGTTGTGGTGTTGCTGTATACTGGATCGCTTAAAACAGACGGAATAATTAATATCAAAAAACTATTAAATAAGTCGGCGGAACTGGGAATAAATAATGCGAGCAAAATAACGCTAGAATTGCTTTTACAGAAAACCACATATACATATAAATTTACTGAAGATAATATTAAAACACTTACTCGAGACTACTCTATAAATTTATCGTATTATAAATTATTAGATAAACATTATAATCATATAGGAGTAACTTCAGATATTCCTAGTTGTTTGTCTGATAGATTTACCGATTTACCTGCCCAAGTGTTCTTCGAACAATCGCTTACTTATAAAGCCGCTTGTTTTCTAGGTAGAAGAGTATATATTCATGGACCATATGAGGTTAATCTATCCGATCCAAATGCTCGATTAACTAAGGTCACCAATGAATTAACCGCTGCAGTTAAACTAGGTGCTAGTGGATATGTATTACATGTAGGTAAAAATAATAATAAAATACCTATAGATGTTGCGTTAAAACGAATGGAGCAAAATTTAATGAAATTATTAAAATATTCGAGTATTTCGTGTCCGATCCTATTAGAAACACCGGCTGGACAAGGGACAGAATTATTACATAAATTTGAAGATATGTCTTTGTTTTTCAAGCGATTTAGTAAATATCCCAATCTTCAAATATGTATCGATACTTGCCACGTTTTTGCATCTGGATATGATCCTCTGACATATCTTATCGATTGGGCCGCTAATAATCCTGGTTCTATAAAATTAGTACATTATAATGATTCTAAAGATGATAAATATTCGAGGATAGATAGACACTTTGCTGTAGGCGGTGGCCGTGAGAATATACGTAAAATATTAGAGAATAATACTCTTATACCTAAATATCCTATATTAGGATCGCTTGGTTATATAGGAATACAAAAGATGTGTAGTGTTGCTGACTGGTGTATTAATAATAATATACCTATGGTTACTGAAGGTGGTATCGTCTTATGAGATATACAATATATATATTGTATATATCGTATATCTAAAGTAAGTTAATATAATTAAAATGGAGGAACAACTCGTCAAATGGATTCAAGATGAAATATTCTTAGATATAGAAGCATCGTTTAACCTATTATTCGTGTCAAAAAATATATACACTGCTACACTTAAGTTATTGTCTAAATTTTGGGATTTACTAGACTTGGTATTTGCTAAGAATTATAAACTTAATCTATACGAACTTTCTTTATTAAATTATAACAAACACTTATTTAATGGTCATTCTGCTTGGTATATCCTCTCTATATATTATATTAACGAGGATATTGAACCAGATATGTTATTACTTGATAAGACTATAAAATGCAAGTATTTACAGTGCTTTCCTAGCTGTCATAGTGGACACTTACAACCATATGAAGTATTGGCTATTAACCCTGATAGTGGTATTTCTATGAACTATTATATGACTAAAAATATTTTGTATCTTATAGGTTCTGAGAACATTAATGTAATGATTCTGCCAGTTCTTATATTTAATATGCCGTGTATAGATACATTTATTTCCAGTATTTGCGAACTAAATAATACTACAATGTTTCGCCAATTTTACTGGACTATCAAAGAATACTCTTCTATATATGGTAAACGTTACTTAGATATTTGGAAAAAACTAATTCATCACATGGATCACGATAAAATATCAAAGTTAGAACAAGTATATTGCACATTTGCTAGATTTAGAAATATCTTAGCATATGATGAATCAATCGATCTACATTCACTCAAACCTGAAGTTGATATATTGAACAATAGTGGTCTATTCTTTACTGAAGACGATACCATCGCATCCATACATGCTACAAATGATACCCCAACTCAATTACGCATTAGTACCACAAATAACCGTATAATATACTGTTTGTCCGAGGGTTGTCTTGAGGCATATACTTTAACGAAATGCATGGCTTGGATTGCATATAAATGCAAATTGGAACTAGAAATACCGGATGTGATTTTATCCGGCATGTCTAGTGGATTTATGTGGCTACCGGAAAATAGTGTATCCTTTTCTAATTTATATCCGGATATAGAGGATATAAATGATATAGCGGTACATATTACTGTTCATTATATGCTAGGCATAGATAATAGTTCTATTATGGTTACTCCCAAAGGTATTGTTCATATAAACTATAGAAATTTATACTCTAGAGAAACCGATATAATACCATTGGATAATTTATTGTTAAAAATTGGAGGAAGAAATAATATAATGTATCAAAGATTTCATCAAACTTCAATCAGCATATTCCTATATGTACGGAGATATTATATGCACATTATGCTATTCCTAAAAATTATGCAAATCCGCCCCATATTAGTAAAACAAAGATTTAGATACGGATTAAATAACATAGATGCCGGCGAGTCTTTCTCACAACTATTAGATGATAGTGCTAAAGTTTCATCTGGCATTTGGAGATTCGTTGGTTACTAGGTAACTAGGTCGGTGATATAATTGCCCTAACGCTTCCATTTAACCCATATTTTACAGAAGCGTCTGTTATATAGTGCATACGCAATGATACAGCCCGTCCGTCTATTTCTATGTCCTTGGATGGTCTAGATATAATATCTGTATCTGTTATGATAGGTTTAATCATATATGCGATCCCTTCTATTTCCCAATATTCTCCACGCTTTTTGCCTAGTACATCGGTATTATTAACTGGGTATCTTGCCCATACGATAGCATTACCATATGGATTTTTATCATTTATTTTTATTCTGGAAGGAGTTACTTTATTTATTTGTGATTTATTCGCCAGCGTAATCCTCCAAGTGAAAGTGTATTGTATATATGGTATTACTAAACCAGATAATTCTACCCCAAATAGTTCTCTTTCCTCCGAAGTTTTATATCTTGTTTCCGATTCTCCCGATATATTAATAAATATTTCTATAATTCCATTCAGTTTAATATGATACACTATCTCATAAGTTATATCACTTAACGGATGATATAACTCAAATTTCAACTCTAATCGATCCGACATTTCATTCACCACCACACCCTTACCCATTGCCGATTTAATGTCTTTCCTGTGTACGCGCATTCCCTCACTAAATTTAAGTGGAGTTGTATGCCTGTTTGCCCAAACGAACTGTGGATCCAATGGCTGATACCAGGTATCCTGTAATGACAAGCCGAATCTTGTAAATAGTAGTTTATCTTTCCATTCTACTTGATACAACACCAGACCATTATCATAATCCCTATTATATTTAAACTTCCACTCACCCCAATATACCATCGACTTTGATATTCTTAATTTGCTATCGTTCAGTACAACATCGTCATTCGTAGGTAACGATAGACTAGGTTCACATTCGGTTGGACAGTATGTACTCTTAACTACCGCCTTTATTACTCCTTCTTTATTATTATATGCTGAAACTACACCTAAATCCGTACCATGTTTTAATTTCGTAAATACTTGATATGTATCTTCGGATTTATTAATTTTATTATATTTTTTACTTAATCCATTATCAAGAGCTGGATCGCTCATTATATTTTCTGTACATTTTATCCAATTGTATTCCACTTCTAGGCCATTAATATATTCTATCTCTTCTCTAATCTTACCATGTGCAGATACTACCCCTGTTAGTGTCGTAGGGTTGAGTAGTTCTATTTCATTTATGATTTTTGGTATATCTTCTATATCTATTAAGCATACCTTACCATCTTCCTGCAAAACTTTCACAGATCTTGTTCCGTCACTGTTAATAGATATGTAATAATCATATATTATACCGCACAGCTTCGTTATTTCTGATACTGTAGATTCTTCTAATGGATCGAACGGGTTGGTCTGCTCAATTACACTGTTTATATGCACGTTATTTTTTAATCGCTGTATCCTCCTCCTAATTTCATTATATTTTTCTAATGACATTTTCATATATTATACTACATGTTTATAATATAAAAATGTCATTAGAAAATGCACTCAACCTATTGACTCAACATCACTCATCCAGTATATCCAAGATCCCTCCACATTTATCATCTTCTTACAAACTTATTAAATATGCAAAAATATATAACCCCCGTCTTCTAAATCACTTCTTAAAATTAGAATATAAACCTACTGATATTATACCTGGTACTATTGGAGCATGGTTGTTTGGATGTATGCAATGTAAATACGGAGAAATAGGACGAGGTGACACTCCGTTATGTTTAAATAAAAACTCAATATACCCTATATGGATTCAATCAAAAGCTAAAGGTGACGTGAGATTTGTTCTATTCTATAACTCAATATTGTCACAGACATTTCATATTTTCGTTAAACCATCATTCTCACAATTTACTTCAACAGAACTTAATATGTTCATAGAAAATGGCGCTAAAATATTACGTGTTTATATTACCCGATATTCTAAACACTATCTTCTATATATTCATGATCTTAGACATATGAAAACTGTAAAACGTAATCTCTTCGGAATATCTATACCTACTTCTATATCTCGAAAAAATTATGCACACTCCACGTACGAATACACCTATTTGATTTTTATAATATTAATAGTATTAATTATCATATTTTTAATGCGGCGTACATCTGTTTAAATCTTATTATAAAATTGACTTTGTATATCAAAATTTAAACGGATCATGCAGCATCCTCAAGTTGCTTGCATGAGTTGTGGTCGAAGAATTTCCGGTGACCAAATTCGATATCGCGAATTAGTAAATGATGGTCAACTCCCTACTGATGTATTTAATGACTTAGGTATATATCGATATTGTTGCCGAAACCAAGTTGCAAATCCTCCTATTCAACCATTCCAACCAACTAAAGTATTAGAAAATTCTAAAATAGAACGTAGGACACTTAATGATGGGATCGTCCATAAAGTTAAGCTAGGATCGACGGCATTCATTAAGACACAGACTTATGTTGATAGAACATCGGAAGATATAGATAGGCCAACCGGATTACCTGCAACTATAAGAGATCGTCCTGTATTAGTAGATTAAATTTATTATACCAAATAATCTTGGTATAATGATCATCCTAAAATAGAACGCACTTCCATAAGTGCTTTTCCTAAAAGATTTTGTCCCCAATTGTCAATATTAGCTAGCGCTTCTGTTTTAGAATAACCTATTCCCCAAATGCGATCATACGATGCTGCTTCCACTAAAATTTTGGTATCAGTGTTAAGAAGGATACTTTTTAGCTGAGCACTCTGACTAAACTTAAAATAATTTCCATTTACAACTATTTTATATTTATATTCGTTCCAGATCTTATCATCATAATTTTTGATTTTACGTCCCAATGATTTGATAACTTTTGGATCAGATATTTTCATAATCTTAACAGCTATATCGGCATCTTCGAATAATGCAGCTTTACAATACATCATGTACTGCTCACTATTTGCAAATTCTATATTAGATAGGATGATAGGTATCCAGTCCATTTCATACGGACAATCCTTTCTAGATATAAATGAACGTTGGAACCACTGACTTAATTCTTTATATTCCGATCCAGATTTATGTTTACAGAACATCACATATTTATCCATATTTTTAGACTAACTTTATATAAGCAATATCTCCAGTAAATTTTATTCAAAATTTAATACAATCTTTACAAAATTTTCACCATATTTTGATATTAACTTGGTTCTCTCTTCATATGATGCATATTCATTATACGTATTGTTACAATCTCGAAAAATTAAACAACAACATGTACATATTGCAATAAAAATAATAATACTGAGTAAGAAGGCTATACTGATGAGTAATCCGCCCATAACACAATCTTTATATGTAGGATCAAGTAATCTACATACTAACGTGCCTGCATGAAAATATAATATAATTCCTGCTATTAATATAGACGGTATAAATATAGATAATATAACCTTTAAACGAGATTTTTCGCCGGGATTCCCTACTCCGCGATTCCACTCCCATTTGATGAACTCTATTATTCTCATTGTGATTGTTATTTTATTACTACATTTCATCATCTAATTTTATTATATTATCATATTCCCTATCTTCTCCATGCAGCTCTGCACATATAATTACTCTATCTGGTCTAACAGTATCCCTAATTGCTGTTAAACATCTGTCACGTGTGGGCATATCGACGTTAGTTAGGATCTCATCATATAGTACTATTGGAGTCTTAGTTAATGTATTTATAGCCATAGATAATAATAAAGACAACCTCTTCCGCTGACCATAACTTAAATGATAGAATGGATTACACTCTTTTCCTTTATATATAACATCCAAACCAACTGCTGGTTGTAACCTCCCAGATTTTTTAATCTTTTTATCTAAATTTATCTGTACTGTTAATGGAAAATTAAATAAATATTCCGTGTTTTTATATAATGCTTGATTTATCCGATCAGCCGCTCCTCGCAATCTATCATAATATGTGTTGAAAGCTGTATTATATAATGACACTAAATCGCTTAAATCCGTTGCCTTTGTAACTAGTTTTAATCTTATCACATCTAGTTGTGCATGAGTCTCCAACATTTCTATTGCATACACAGTATCATATATTTTATCTTCAGCCTTACCTACCTCAATGTTTATAAGTTGAAGATCTTCATCCGTTTTTGAATACGCCGTTCTAGTTAATTTTTCTATTCTAGTATTAAACCAATCTAACTGTCGGTTACATTGCTCTTGTTTACTAATATACGCGGCCTGTTCAGATTTCAGTTGCAATACTGCATCTTTATGTATCTTCTGTGTCTCTAGATTATTATGTAAGGCTTGGTTGCACTGTTTTTTCTCATTATGGAGTTGAGTAATTTTATGTGTGACATCTTCTACTAAAATCGGATGCAAATTTAGTTGTGTAAGTTCTTCATGTAACTCTTGATATTCTAATATATTTTTAAGTTCATCTATTTGACGATCCGGCTTATCAACGAAATTATTTATAACTTTAGTTATATTATTAATATCTACTTTTACTGATGTAACATCTATATCTTTTGTCTTAGCTTTTTCTGTGGTAACATTCAAGTCACCATTTCTTATAAGTAAATTTACACTACATTTTGGACACTTATATATATCCATTGACTTAATATCTTCCCTAAGATGTATTAACACATCTTCTAATTCTTTAATATTATAATTTACATGTAGTATAGAAGTACACCTTTCTAATATACGTTTATTATTGTTGTACTGCTCTATTTTGGTTTCCAACTCATATAAATGTCTATGTGTCATAGGTTTATCGGGCATAGACAACCGGTTTTCTAAATCAAGTATTATTTTCATTATATGTGTCCGTCTATCTTCTTGTTTATCATATATATCTCTTTTATTTTTTATGATATTTAGTCGATCTAATTCAATATCGGTTTTCAACAGAGCTTCTCTTATTTTATATATCATCTCTTCTATCTCTAATATCTTAAGTTCGATCTCTCCTATCTGCGATTCAGATATTTCTACTTTTTCTTTAATAATTTCTATTATATTATCCCTCTCCTTTGTTATATGTGTTAATTCTACTTTTTCTGTCTCAGATATAGCTAATATTTGTTTAATTTGATCTCTATAACTTTTGGTAGTTATCAAGTTTTCTTCAGCCATATGTGTGCCTTTATTCGACCCATATTTATTTATATATTCTTTTATATTAATATCAACTGGTCTAGTTTCTAGTTTAGCAGAGAATCGTGAAACGAGTGCTTCATATTCTCGTAATTCAGTATGATATTGCGTTTCCACTTCTTTCATAGTGTGATATATTGCATCTAATATCGTCTCAGGTGAAGAATCTCCTTGTTCAAAACATAATTGGGTTAAATAATATAATCTAACCGAGTTACTCACGTTTAACATTGGACATGGAGTATCATCCTGTCTCATATATGCGGCCAAATCAAATATCTCTTTCTTCCCAAATATTTCATCTATCAATGTTTGTGCCGACACACCCGTATAAGTGGTTTCTTTTTCTTTTTCTTTTTCTTTTTCTTCTTTTTCTTTTTCTTCTTTTTCTTTTTCTTCTTTTTCTTTTTCTACTATTAGATTATGTGGACGAGTTGTCCTATGAATTTGTAATCCATTCGCTTCTAGCTTCACACTCGTCCTCGTATTTGAAAATATATCTTGTATATGCGATATATTACCATATAATACCCATCTGATCGCCTCTATAATTGTAGTTTTTCCTGCACCTGATGGTCCTTCTATCAAAATCATTGTTCCATATTCTAATTCTAATGTTAAATCGCGACATTTTCTATATGATTCTATTGTTAGTATAGACGACATATCTAAATTTAGAAATGTAATATACACGATCAGTTTATATCATAATAGATTAATCTATTATGAACAGATTTATTTACGAGTTATCAATATATTATCAACTATGTGTTTACCTATATATTTATCTATTGAGACATTCAATAATGTAGATTCTTGATTATACTCTTCTCGTGTCACTTGTTCTCTCGTATGTATGAAGCTTAGGCTATATTTATCCAATATTAATTTTGCTAGAATGGCCGCTCGTTTTACATGGTAACTAGATGTGCAGATTACTATATCTAATGGAGTGGTCTTTATTTTATCTAATATTACCTTTGAACATATTAGATTTTCTACTGTGTTTTTCGAACTTGTTTCCTTCCATATATATTGTGTATCTATATATTTTGATGCATATTCCTCCATAATATTTGCACCAATTTCACTTCCTTTTTCTTCTAATGGTCCTCTAGTTAATAATATATACGTACAGTATTTAACAATATTCATTTTTTTTGATATAGTATGCCTCGGTGATGATGCAAATTCTTCTAATGCTCGATCTACTCTTTTCTTCATTATATTTTTGTTGTTATGTCCCAACACAATTACCACCTTCATTTTTATATTTTTTATATAATATTAAGTATGTTAATATACTTTATGTTTATAATAATATTTCATTTTATCTATCGCAGATACCCCTCTCAATAATCGTCTATTATGACAGGTGTAATAATGATAATAGCATTGTTCTGTAATATGTTCAGATTTATTAATCAACTCATAGACGTGCGAGCTGTTGATAAATCGTTAATATAATCACAATATTTTGTCTCATTAAATGAATAAAACCACCAATCAATATCAACGGATTTATTGTCAATGTTTTTATGAGAATTAAGGAGATGTAAATAGAGAGATCGACATGTTTGCCGAGAATATTTAATATCCTCCATGTTTTTATATTTTAGTATTTTACTTATAAAAACATGGAAGATATATCCTCATGGAAGGTTACTAAACTCAAAAATCATCTACGTTCACTTAAACTTCCAACTTCCGGTAATAAAGATGTACTTATCAAACGTATAAAAAAATATAATGCAGGCACCACAATATATTCACATTTGCGTGTACCAGAACTCAGAAAATTACTTAAAGAGAGAAATTTGCAAGTAACCGGAAAGAAAGATGAGTTAATCCATAGACTCACACAGGATATCTCACCGGAAGTTCATACGAAATTCCTTGAAGGTTTGCCATCGGATGTGGTTAAAGTAATTTTGCTTGAACTGAATACTGAAGATCTATATAATGCTTGCAAAACTAATAAAGAGGCGGTTAGGATATGTAAAGATGATAAATTTTGGAATCAACGTATTCAACATATGTTTGACTCGGATTTAAGCAGTTACCTTAAACCTGGGGAAACATATAGAAAAATATATGAAGAATTATTAAAAAACGGAGAGAATCTGGTTGATGTATATGTGGCGGCCTCTAGTAGAGGATATCTACCGGTAGTTAAATATGTGATAAACACAAATTCAGACGTAGTCCTTATTAAATCAGCATTGCGCAATGCATCCGAAAATGGACATCTACCCGTAGTTAAATATATAATTGAACAATGGAATGACTCTCCCATCTTTTGGGAATATATATTAGTTCCAGCTGCTAGAAATGGACATTTGGAAGTAGTGGAATATCTAATTGAACGTGGAGCAGATGTCCATTATAATATGGATGAAGCACTAATTATGGCATCCACACATGGTCATTTACCAGTAGTAAAATATTTAGTAACACAAAAGTCTGATATATCTTCTGTAAAGTATATAGCAGCTATTATGGCCGCGTCTTCTGGCGGACATTTATCTGTGCTAAAATATCTAATAAAGTTAGGCAATGGGTTTACTAAATCTATATCTGAGACAAGTCTTGCCGTGGCTGCAAATAATGGCCACTTAGAGGTAATACAATATTTAATTGAACGCGGAGTGGATTTAAACGCTAGTAATGGGCTTGCGTTGCAGACTGCTATTACACAGAACCATATGGGTGTGGTGGAATATCTAGTAGAAAAGGGAGCACTATTGCTGGATGAATATATTATATATGTTGTAAGAAATAATAACTTACCTTTAGTGAAATATCTACACAAGTTAGGTATTGATATTCATTTTCAAAAAGACAAAGCTTTGGAAATTGCCGCTAGACGTGACTTTTTATCAATTTTTAAATATCTAGTGAAAAACAAAGCAAATATTCACGCTGGAGATAATATAGTAGCGCGTCAAGCGGTTAAAAATAGATCACTATCTGTAGTAAAATATTTAGAACAACTAGGAGTTAATATGCAGTCAATATATGATAGAGAACTTGAACTAGCATCTTTGAATCATGATGTAGACGATATTAAACATTATATCGAGCAAGGGGCGGATATTAACGCCTCTCATGGTATATCTCTTGTGTATTCTGTACAGACCAATGATTTCTCCCTCCTTAAATATTTAGTCGAACATGGGGCAGATATTCATTCTAATAATGATGAAGTTCTAATACGAGCATCGTACGCAGGAAATATGCCTATGGTAAAATATCTAATACAGCAGGGTGCAAATATACATTCTCAAAAAGGTGAAGCGCTAATAACCGCTTCAAAATGGGGAAGAACCTTAGTAGTAAGACATTTAGTAAACTCCGGCGCTAATGTACATGCTCAAAATGATATGGCATTGATAAACGCCGCACAATATGGTTATGTGCGAGTAGTTAGATATTTGGTTGAACAAGGGGCCAATATCCATGCGCAAAATAATAGAGCACTTAAGGAGGCCAAAAAGGGTAATAATCGTGGACATAAAGATGTAGTGGAATATCTAGATAAACAGTCCTAAATAAATATTACGTTATATATATAATTCTGAGATCCCAATTCCAAGTTTGGATATATATTTCAATATCATATATTCATATACACATAGACATTACAAACTTAGACCCCAAAATGAAAAATCCTAGTTTTTCTGAGTTTAGCATATAAGATAATATAAACGGCTGATTTATATTATACTTTTTATACAATCACTACATGTACCAAAATAATGGTATACACGATATTACAACACTACCCTGAACGTCAAGATGTTGTATATCTACACAATCATGTTGTAATTCGTTTAAATAACCATAAGTTCGTTCGTATTAGTGTTATGGCTATATAACTAGGTTAGATGTATTGTAATTTTAATATTATAGGTTTTATTATATAATTATAATATTGTATAATTATATATGAATAGCTGTTAAAATAATTATATATTAAAAACATTACAATTAGACATATGTTATCTACTCTTCTTTCACGTTCTATCATCACGTTTTTAATTCTAATACAACGATATTCGTTTGGTAAAACATAGATAATACACGTGTATATGTATACACGTATATAATTCAGGTATCGTATCAAAAATACATCTATTTATACTACATAAATTATAGTTATTATTATAATTTCGTCGGTAATATGTGTAAAAACCATTATGTGTGACCACATTATCTTTCTCATCGTATTACATGATTTATATACCCATTCATACGAGTATATGCTAAACTCAGAAAAACTAGGATTTTGAGAATTGGGGTCTAAGTTTGTAATATCTATGTGTATATGAATATATGATATTGAAATATATATATCCAAACTCTAAACTTGGATCCCAAATTTCAAATTTCTATTTTTTCTGAGTTTAGCATATAATCGTATGAATGGGTATATAAATCATGTAATACGATGAGACAACGTAACATAAACACAGCTTACGGGTTTTACATATATTAGCTATTAACTCATTATCATGGTAATGCTACGTGTGATATAATTGAATGTATTTTTGATGTAGTAACTGAATTACACACGTGTATACATATACAAGTGTATTATCTATGTGTTATCAAATGAACATCATTGTATTAGAATTAAAAATCATGTAATAGAATGTGAAATAAGAGTAGATATCTATTTTCTAATTGTAATGTTTTTAATATAGCAATATGATAACATATATTTTGTATATAATCTTATCATATTATAATTATCTAATAAACTCTATAATATTAAACAACAATTACATATAACCCATGTATATAGTCATATTAAGAATGTGTTCGATAATAAAGATTATAACAACGAAATACCATATGATAATGTGAATATATAACATCTAAAAGTTCATTATAGTAGTATAATATCGTGTATACCATTATTTTGGTACATATAGTGGTTTTATAAAACGTATAATATAAATCAGCCGTTTATATTATCTTATATGCTAAACTCAGAAAAAATAGAAATTGAAATTTGAGATCCAAGTTGGTAATATCTATGTGTATATGAATATATATATATCCAAACACTAAACTTGGATTCCAAATTTGAAAAATAGATTTACCCTGAATATATTATATGCCTAGTTTAAATGATAGAAATTGACTTATTAATATATAAAATATAACAAAGCGCAACTATGGATGAAATTGCCTTCAAAAGTTGGTATCCCAATGGTGAAAAAAGTACGGTCGAGAGACCTCTCTCACTAAAGACTCTTATTGAGTTGAATATTATGGGTCAAACATATCATAGTAACTTTGGATACTATCACGAAGACCTGATGTACAATGAATGCGAAGTACTTGATGTTCTTGATCTTCATTATGTGAATATGATTTATTACTATAACGAGGAAGAAAACTATGCCGAGATCGACCTTTACATGGTTAGAACGTTAGCGCAATCTACTATTGTTCCACACAGGAAAATTACTCTCGTGGGGAATTTGTCTGGACATACCGGTTGGGAGGAAAAACCTATAAAAGCAAAAGATAATATTACTAATCAGGACGTGTTTTGGTATGAACTAACTGCTGGAGCACACCATCCTAACAGGTGGTTCCCAACAGAAATATATCCAGTTTCATCACGCAAATATATAAATGTATCGAGTCCATTCGATGAAGTGGTACTGGATTCAGAAATTAAAGGTTCTGCTATCAATTTAGACGATATTTTCTTTGCAAGTCGTGCATTGATGAGAGATGACGCGCGAACTTCGAACTCGTATCATGTGGTAAGCGATAATGGGATTGACTTAGTTATGTATGTTGATATTGATAATTGGTCTACGTGAAGTTATATACCTTCATATGGAGGTATATTATGTATAATGAGACTCACTATTACAGTTACGATATCCTAAATGGATTTAGAGCTGCTTAGAGATCTATATCAGTCATTGTAATATTATTTTAGTAATATCGGATAGTCAGTTTCTATAGTATGAAGTAACATTCATTACTTGTCGCTCGTCATTTCTTCATATAGTTTCTTTCTTGCGATTTCTATATTTACACATCTGGTAGGTCGTAATCTAGGACCTCGACTCCATAATTCGGCGTCCAAGGTATTTATAAGTGCTTCTCTTGCTGTTCCTACGGAATAACGAGAATTATATATTTTATATTTTCTATCTCTGCGATTTTGTTCCCAATATGTTAGTTCTGAGATGGATAAAAGTATTATCTTTCTATTTCGTTTAGCTTCAAATCCATTACTTCTGGATAATATTGTTTTAGATTCTAATTCAAACAAGTGCGCTGTATCAGGATGGCCTGTTAGCAAAAATTTATCTCGCATTAAAGCAAGTTTCCGTCACGTCCTTCACTTGATATGTTCCGCATTATGTTTTGATCAATGGCATTGATATTTGAATCTGTATTATCCAGTAAATATTCTACTATTTTTAGCTGTCCTCCATGTGCGGCCTCGATTAGCGTATCAGATTCGGTATTATAGGTTCCTACATGTACATCAGCTCCAGCTTCCTCTACTAGATACTTAACTACATTTAGATATCCATTATATGCTGCCCCGCGAAGTGCATTATCCTTATATTCATGAACATCTGCTCCTAATTTTTCTACTACATGTTTTACTACCTCCAAATCTCCACTAGCTGCCGCACCACGTAAATCGCCTTTATAAGTGGTCATCGTGCGAGTAGGTGGTGAAGAGTCAACATTTTCTTTTACAGATGTGCTAGATTTTTCAGACATATTATATGTAATGTGATGTTTAGTTTTATAACTTATTATAATATATCAATTTTATAAGATATTCACTAGAATTCTAGTGAATAAACTGTAATATAATTTTCATGTGAAAATGTCGATAGTATACTCAACATTACCGCTGCAGTATGGACATGGTTTTCCTACTAAGTCTGCAGAACACTTTCTACAAAACATAAAATGATTACAAGGACATACACATACATTGCGTGCAGCATCCATACATATAATACACTCGGTTGCGCTTTCGTCTTGATCACTATACGCTAGGTTAATCGCATTTTGATGTGAATCGTCTGTTGATTTAATTTCATCAGTTTCCATAATGTCATCTGTTGTTAAATGATACAACTCGTCTGAGACTTTGATCTCATCATTAATATAAGTTTTTACTACGTCCATTACGTCATCATACTGTGTATGACCAACATTAGCCTTGGCAGTATTACGAATATCATTATTTGGTTCTCTAACAAATTCTATAGCTAACCCATTATTCTGTACAGCAGCGAGACAAATATCAGGTGTTTGATGTTCTACAAATTCTAATGCTAACCCATGCTCAGTTACAGCGGCAAGACAAATATCATGAGTTTGTACTCTAACAAATTTTAGTGCTGCAACCTTGTTCATCACAGCAACGAGACAAATATCTTTACTTTGTAGTTTGACATATCGTAATGCATGGCCATTCTGAGTTACAGCGGCAAGACAAATGTCATGAGGTTGTACTTTAACATAGTCTAGCATACATCCATTTTTAGTTACAGCATCGAGACACATATCATGCGTTTGCATTTCTTCGATAACAAATTGTAGTGCCAAACAACTGCTCCGTACAGCAGCAATACAAATTGTTGGAGTTCGTTTCTTAACATATTCTAGTGCTAAACCACTCTGAGATACAGCAACGAGACACATATCATTAGTTTGTATTGGAGCGATAACATATTCTAGTGCACATCCATAAGAAGTTACTGCGGCAAGACAAATATCGTACGTTCTCTCTGATTCCTCAATATATTTCAGCGAAAACCCACCATAAACCCTTCCACTCACGGCGGCGAGATAAATTTTATGTGTCTTTTCTTTAACATATCTTAGTTGGTAACCACTCTGTTTCACAGCAGCAATACAAATATCAGGGGTTTGTATTTCGACATATTTAAGCGCATCAGCTTCAACAGTTACAGCGGCAAGGCAAATTTCATGAGTTTGTTCTTTAACATATTGTAGCGCATATCCATTATTACTCACAGCAGCGAGACAAATTTCATGAGTTTGTTCTTTAACATATTGTAGCGCATATCCATTATTACTCACAGCAGCGAGACAAATTTCAGGCGTTTGTTCTTCAACATATTGTAGAGCGGAACCGTATGCAGTTACAGCAGCGAACGCGTCATTCTTTACAACAGCAATACGTTGTTCTTCATTTAATGTTAGAGTATACTTATTATGTTTGATGGTTATATTATTTTTATCCATATTCTCCGTATCCATATCCATATTCATATTCTCCGTATCCATATGTGAGTATCTATATACTTTAAAGTTTATACATAATAATGTTGTTTCATTTTTTGATCGAATTATTTACTGTTACTTCCAGATCGTATATATTGCAAAATTTTAATATCATCTTCGTCCTTTTGCTCTTAGATAATTAACTACGGCAAATTGATTCGCTCCTGTGGCCTGGATCATCGCCGTATCACCTTGAGCGTGGATGTCCGCTCCGTGTGCAATTAGATATTTTACTATTGATAAATGTCCCTCTTGTGAAGCATATATAAGCGCTAAATCTTCTTGAGTACTAACGTCTGCTCCATTTTCTACCAAATATTTCACTACGCGTAAATGTCCGTTTCTTGAAGCCCATATTATCGCCGGCGCATGAATTTCTGCTCCTTTTCCTAATAGATATTTAACTACTGATAACTTTCCTAATTCTGAAGCCTCTACAAGTGCATCATCGAGATTAAAAATTTCACGATCAGCATCAGCATCCCCAGTAAAAGGGCTATGCAGTGGTGAACTGGTTTGTTTTTTAGGAGAGGACGTCTTGGGTGGATATATCCGCATCATTCTCTTCCAGTCTTTTCACTAAGACGGCTTTTACTCCTGTAGTCGATAGTTTACGTTCTTTCAGTAATTTTTTAAGCGTAGCGTTAGTCATTTTCTGATATTCCGAACTTGAGTTATGTTGTTGGAGTATCTTAATAAGAGCATTTTTTGTACCAGTAATCGGGAGATTAAGAAAGCGTAACGGATCTTTAAGTTGGTCCATGGTCCATCTGCGTAGATCTGACTTCAGTATCCTATCTATAAGGGCAGATTTATTCCCAATATTAGAGAGACCTAGAGTTTGTACAAACGCTTTAAGTTGACTCACTTTCATGGAAGAAAGATATTGGTCCATCGTAGATGTATATTTTATATATCATTTAGACTCTAGATATTCTATCATTTCTGTATGTTCTTTCTTACGAGCAGTTTCTAATAGAGCATCAAAGTCAACATCACCTGCAACTTCTATCATATATTTTAATGTTGTTAAGTTATTACCCTCCACTGCCTCATAAAATGCACTATCACCATGTATATGAGGATCTGCTCCCGCTACCTCGATTAGATGTTGTACTATTTCTATATTCCCTTTCTCTGCGGCGATTCGTAAGGAACGAGATTTTTCCCATCTATTATACTCGAAATGTTCTACTAAATATACCACCATCTCCAAATGTTCATTCTCTACGGCTGCCTCTAATTCCTCATCTCCCGATATTCGTGTTGGTACCAGTTCCTCTGTTAAATATCTAACAAGAGTAAGATGTTCATTAAGTGTAGCAAGATATATGGCTTTGTCATAGTGCTTATAGTAATCAACGATTATTATTTTAGAATCCTGTAGTAGATATTTAAGTATATTAATATGACCAGGCGATGATGCGGCATATATTGCTCGTCCTATATGTGTTAAATAATCGATCCATTTGAAGTCATCTATATTTCTCTCTACGCATATTGAATTATTAATCCATCCGTTATCACCTCTTTCTATTATAAATCTAACGAGTGGTAGATATCCCCTCCTTGCCGATGTAACTAATATTTGTTTTAAATCTCCATCGGACCTCCTAAGTTCATCATATATCTGCCTATATGTAGTAATATTATCGAAATATTTGCTAAAATCATAGCCATAGATTCGTTGAATTCGTTGTTTCCAAAAGTCATCATTTTTGAGGAGTTCACTAGCATATTTATTCGTGTTACACATATTTAGAAGATCTTCATCATCCACAACATTGAGGAGAATTTCATGATTAATATCATCAATGCTTGTAAGAAAACGATTCATCGTTTTTATGAATATTTTGAATTATCAGTTTTTATAGATTCCCAATATATTTTCTATTAAGATTAGATTCTGGAGATGATAACATATTATATCAAGTAATCTTGGTATAAAACATAACGTTTATAGCTTCTTATATCTGTTTATTTCTTCAGCTAATTGTTCTTCTTTCAGCCGTTGTTCTTGTGTTATTTGTTCTTGTTTCAGTTTTTCTTTGGTTTCTCTTTTCAACTTTTCCTTTTTATATTTTTTATATTGATAATGGTAATCTGTGGTAATTCCATTACATATAGAGAAAATTATAAATAGAATTGGAAGGAATAGTGGCCAAAATAATGTTGAAGCGATCGCGGCCGCGTTTGCTCCATAAAAATACCAAAATAATATAGGTGTAATCTGATTACATAATAGACAAAATACACCCATATAAATTTTTAGAATAAGAATACGGAGTACGCCACTCCCATTCAATAAACTCTATAATATCATCCATAAGTTTAATGATGCGCGAGTAAACTCTATATCAAGTGTTTAATCATAAATAGTTGTGCTAATATAAATAGATTCTAGCGATAACCATGTTTCTTCAAAATCTCTAAAATATAAATCCTATCATATTTTACTGCAGCCTCGTATCGTTTTTCTATACTTAAACTGCCATCCGTATTGACAAATTTAGGTAAAGTAAAATATTGTTCTTTATAAGTCATTTCCTTAAGTTTAGCAGCAACTACTTTTTCTCCATATGTTTGCTCCACTTTTTGTTTCCAAAATACTTCATTGCATACGATATTAGTCGCATATTTATCTGAAGCGGAAACTGCATTTAATTCAACATCAGTTAGTTCAAATAAACTACGACGATCTACATCTACATTAACACCGGTTAACACTCCATTATATCGTGAGTTAGAGTTAGAATCCATAATTACTAAAATTTTAACTGTCTATGTAGAGAGATCTGTATTCATTATTTATACCCACAACCGAAGATCAATTTTACAGTTTCGATGATAAATTGTCATTATATATTAACTTATATTACGCCAGGTAAACCTGGCGTAATTACATAATATCAATGTCTAATATTTTTCCAATATATTCATAGTTGCAGTAGAAAGAGTTTTCCCTAGTAATTTTCCATCAAGAATATATGCATCGATTTTTGCACCTTTTTCTAGCAAGTATTTTACTATTTCTAATGGTGTCGAAAATACTCCCTGACATAGTATGCCGGCGTCATCTACATTAACACCTACTTCTTCCACTAGATATTTTACTAAACGCATGTCTTTTTGTTCTCCAGCAGCAATAGACAATGCAGTATCGTTAGTATCAGATACAATTTCAGCATTAATGTCAACTCCTTTGCTAACTAGATATTTCAGCATATCCATAGCTCCCCATCCATTTGTCGTAGCAAATGCAAATATTTCATCGTTTCCCTTTATATTTAGGCCTACTTCTTCAATAAGATATTTGAGTATTTCTAACTCATTATTTTCAGCAGCAATCCTGAGACACAAATATGTATCTGGTTTTACTCTCAATACATCTATACAGTATTTAACTATGGATATATGTCCATATTCAATTGCCATAAGTATTATACATCGCTCATAAGTAGGGAGTATACCAATAGAATGTATAAGAGATTTAACGAGTGAAATATCACCAATCCTTACTGCTTCATCTAATCTTTGGTTTAGAGTTTTTCCGATACCCATCATGATTGATGTATCGATTTATAAATAAAGAAAAGTTGTATTAATTTTATACAGAGCAAAATTGAGGAAATATCAGGGCAAGACATGTCTTAACGATGATAGATTGAAATATATGTTTAAACATCTTCTAAATATACTGTAATACGTTTAATTCATCATCGTTGAAAATTCCAGTCGCATATTTATTCGATTTACATGTATTTAGAAGGTCTGTATCATCAACTATATTAAGTAAAATTTCACGATTAATATCATCTACGTTAGTGAGAAATTTCTCCATAACTTGTTTTTTATAAATCAAATATCAATTTCTTCGCGATGACGAATCTACCTTCTATTCTATCTAAAATCTATAATGATTAAAATCAGACGATATACTTTTATACTTATTGGAAAATTGAATCCCATTTTTCAAGTTTGTATTTCAATCTTATATATTCATACATACACACAATTTTACAAACTTGGATCCCAAAATTCACATTTCTATTTTTTCTGCATCTTGTACATATGATAATATAAATGACTGATTTATATTATTCTTTTTATACAACACATCTATGTACTAGAATAGTGGTACACACGATATTATACAACCATACTGGGAATTTAGATGTCGTATATCCGGGTGTTCATCTTATAATTAGTTTCTATAACCCTTACGATCCAACACATTCTTACTATAACTATATACATGGGTTATATGTAATGAACCGTTAATATTATAGAGTATATTAGATAGTTATAATATGATAGAAATAGATGTTAAAATATCTCTATATTAAATATGTTATAATTCGACATATTTATCTATGTTTATTTCATGTTTTATATTACACTATTATCAAAATTTCACTCTAATATAACATTGTTATTTTGATATAATATAGATAATACACGTTTGTATGTGTATACGCATAAAATTTGTTTGTAGAATCAAAAGTACATTCTATTATACTACATAACAATGATTCGTTTTCATGAATCAGTAGCTTATATGTGTAAAAACCATTATTTGTGTCGGTGTGACATTTTCTCATCGTATTTCATATTCTATATACCCGTTAATATGATCATGACAAAAACTCAGAAAATATAGAAATTTCACTTTTGGGGACCAAGATTGGAGTTTGTATATGATATTGAAATATATAAATATATATTTGCAAACTTCAATCTTGGTCTCCAAAAGTGAAAATTTGAAATTTTTAATTTTTATATATAACCGCATGAATGGTTATATAGATCAGTTATTTATATTATACTATTATACAACAGCCTCATATACTAGAATAATTGTACACGCGTTATTATATTACTATAATGAAGTTTAAATATTATATATCCATATTTGAGCGATAGAATTTGTTTAAACTATCATAAAATGTAGATATTATTGCTATGTACCTATATATAGGTTATATCTACGTGAAAAATGATATTATATAGTTCATTAGATAGTTATAATATGGTAATATTATATATGAATAGCTTTTAAACTATCTCTATATTAAAATCGCTATAATTAGACATAATTATCTACGCGTTTTTCATATTTTATTATATATTATTATCAAGTCTCTATCCTAATACAACGATGTTCGTTTGGTAAAACATAGATAATACACTTGTACACATATACACGTATATACATCCGTTACTACATCAAACATGCATCTACGTATACTATACTAACCACCATTGATACCATAATTTCGTTGTTAATATGTGTAAAAACTATTATCTGTGTCTATATTTCGTTTCTCATTATATTTACATGGTTTATATGACCATTAATACGATTATATCGAAAACCTCAAAAATTAGAAACGGAGTTCAAATGTGTCTATGTATGAATATATGATATTGAATTTGAAAATAATATTTTCAAGTTGTGATTTGATAAGAGATGATTCGAAAAAAGAAGAGCAGGACCGACTTGGTTATGTTTGTTGTGGATATACTTCCATAAGGAGGTATATCATTATAGTTCAGTATTAGATATATACTGAACTATAATATGGATCTATCATAGTTCGTACTTTGGTTATTGTATAAAGCTTGTCTACGAATCGGATATCAGACATGACACGATTGAACAATGATATATATAAATCCAAATTGTATCTGTATTTAGGTCTTGTAATAGCCATGAGGATAGACACTACGCAAATTCTAGATGCAGCATCGAGATCATCATTAGTAGAACTAGAATCATTAAGTATAGACTCTATTTTATGAGTAATTCCATACGGAGTTTGGAGGAGTGTCATAAGTTTGTCAGCCATCGTAAGTTATATTTTCTATTTTATAAATATTCATCCATAATTATATTTAGTTTTTCTAACATTTCATCTACAACATACCCTGCTCCATCATATATATGTATTCCGAAACTTTTACCGGTAATATTATCTTCTTGAAAATCTTCATCGTAACCAGACACGAGTATTTCATAAATATCAGAAGCGGGGTCAGCTTTATTTGAATCATATTCCATCTCACTCCATATTGCATTCTTGTGTCGGTATAAAGTTCTAAATACTTTTACTAGAATTTCATCAAGTTCATCATATAAAGGATCAGCCGATGATAGCAATGAACGATGATATGTACGTTTCAGTAATCTTATAATATGAGCTACTCTTTCTTTTTTATCATAATATATTATAGGTAAATCAAAATAGTGTTTTCTATACGTGATTCCTTTAGGTTTTGTATCAGCTAAATTTTGTCCATATTCTTGTTCTACTTTCATTTTCCAAAAGACTTCATTACACACTTTAGTAGCGTATTTATTCGATAAACAAACGGCCTCCAGTCGAATATCATCTAGTTTAAGTAAAATAATGCGGTCAGCATCTAGATTACCAGTTAATACACCGAGTTCATGGGCATTAATACGTTTAATGAGGGTAGCTTTATTACCAGATACAGGAAGATCAAGTTTACGTAAATGATCTTTAAGTTGATCAACTGTCAATGTAGAAAAATCTTGTTCCATGCTGTTATATCTTTTATAAAGAGATAGAGAAAGTTTATATTATGCATAGTTAATACTATGAGTTTGCTTAGAGTTTTTGATACACATAATAGGTCATGCCAGATCTGGCTTGTAAGAAAATTAAACAAGATCTACACAATAATACACTGAATTCTGATTTAATTTTATCATTCATAATTGAAAGAGTATTCTATTTAAATTATAGAGTTATATAGTTAATATGTTAAAATTCTTCACGATTAGATATCATGTTCAAGCGAACATGATATGGGTAATTTCACCAAAATCTACTATATATCACATCAGTTTAATGTTGTATTAATATTACTGTATTACTGTATAAGTAGTCTTATAGTTTGTTCGATAATATTGTGTTTCCATATTCCGTTAATAGCTAATTCGTTATCGATAGTAATATGTACAAGTACACCAAGTATCTTGGAAATATTTTTGCAGAATCTTTGATCATCCAATCCATGCTCTGCACGCAATTCAATAAAATTCGTAATAACTGTGTGTCTCGTCCAATGCTCTATATTGAGTATATTCTCCATTGTAGCGATTTTATTATGTAAAGGCTGCGTCAATTTTATGTATATGTTTCAATAATTATAATTATACTTAAATTGTTCTACAGGATATATAATAAAAACTTATCCCTATGGAAATTATATATAATTTACCGACAGAATTGCAAGAGAATATTCTTATGTATATTGAAGAATACCATATCCGTCTCGGATATACCAACTGGATACGCCGAATCAAGATTATAGATGAAGAGATGCGATTAAAATTCTGTGTAGAATTGTATACTGATGATACAGAATTCTCAGCTCTAGTTTGCTTGAATAATCATGCAGATATTGCTGAATTTAATGGTGATTTCTCTGTGAGATTATACAATCATAGAATTTTAACTAATATTTGTAGAACTAACCCTACATGTCTTCAACAAGAAATTAATGAAAGGAATACAGTATTTTATCATTATAGATTATGTACTATAGCTAATCCTAGAAAAGAAATATCAACACAAATACATTTGCCTAAAAATTATTAATATATTTATCACCATATAATTGAATGTGAATATTTAACAGAAAAAGCGAAATGGCGAAGTCTGTATATGATCGAATAATTGCGTTGGAGCTACCCCTAGATGTGCAGAAGGAGTCTATCAGAATTTCTGATACTATAAAATCTACACATCGAAAAGGAAAACGGCTTGATTCGGCTACATTTTTTGCAGTATATGAAGCATACCGAACTGTGCACAAGGTGTTCGATCCATATGCGTTACTAACGAAAATAGGTGTAGGAGTAAAGAAATCTAAAAAGAAGATAGAGGAAGCTCTGTTACCATTAGAAAAACGTGACAATCTTATATTCAAACCAGAAGAGCCAGTTAAAAAAGGTATTCCGAAGAAACATATAAATAAGATACTTAAAGATTATTATAGGAGTGGATTCAAACCAGTACTAGTAAAATATGAACCCCATGACTTTGTATCACTTTACGCTCTATATGCAAATATATCACCGAGTGAGTATGAACATATACACGATTTGATAGATACTCTGCTTAAAGTATACCCAGAACTAAACGAGAGGTCTCCCCAAATCACGGCCGCAGGTGTAATCCTATATTATGCATATATTAAAGGATATATATCGGATAAAGTAAAATGTGCGAGTTGTCTAAGTGTATGCACGGGATGGAGTAAAGGTTTAATAAATGAAATAGAAAAAAGGGCATGTCTGGTTGACAATCCTTAATATATCTATAACGATAGATATATTATTCATAATAAGGAGAATAAATATTATTCATAATAAGGAGAATAAATATTATTCATAATAAGGAGTGTTCGTCTTTTTAGGAGCGGATTGTGCCTCTGCTGGAGCCGCAGCAGTAATAGGACCAGTAGGCATGGGAATATTAAATCTCCCCATAATATTTCCTACAACCCCTCCAACTGTATTCATTAAGTCAGGATTATCGATTTGAGAAACAGCTCTACCCACTTGTTGAGCTATATTATCATCGTCTGATGATTCATCGCTTTTATCTTCATATTCATCGTATTCATTAAGCGCCTCCAATAGTGCTCCTTCTAATTTAAGCGATCGTCTGTTAGGACACGAATTAAATATTTTTATTAGAGCAGCTAAAAAATCACCGGACCTATCAACATCTTCCTCGTTATCTTTATTTTTCTCATCTTGTAGATAACCTATTTCATAAAATTTGCTCAAATGAATAGCAACTTTCTGTGTTTTTTCTCCACGATTAGAACCATATATAATCCTAAGATCTTTTCCTCTAATCCAAGAATCATCTTCTGGATCAAAGTTCTCAAACGTATCTTTCAACTTTTCTAATAACTCTTCGAATAGAGGAACATGATACTCTAAAATAAGATCCTCATTTTCTTTATATGTAAGCTTATAACACTTAGCATAAAGATTAAATCCGGTTGCAATTGCTCTTAGTTTTTCAGATCTACCTTTTCGAGGACCTTGGATCTCTCTACACACTTTAAATAACCCATTAATATTTTTATTAAATGCGTGAATAATACCAGCGGTATTTGCCATTTTTGTATAATATAATACTCGCCTATAATAAATATTATATAAACGTATAATCTCCATTGTTAATTGTGTGTGGAGTTATCCAGTTCATAACGTCGGTATGTCCATTATTTGTCGCTACATATAAACAATCTTGATAGTCCCATTCGCATCCTATCATATGTAAATATCTTAGAATATTGAGATTACCGACCATAGCACTTACAAAACAAGTATCAGCATCACATTTTGCATCTTTAGATAATAACCATATTAGCATATCTAATCTACCGTTTTTAGCGGATAACCAGCAATGTTCAGATGTAATAGGTTCTCCATGTGATATAAACCAATCTGCTATTTCAATATATCCATTAGTAATTATATTTGAAAAAGTTTTAGTGCTCCATTTATAATCATGTTCGGTTGCCCATTTTAAAGCTATTATATTTCCGCTATTTGCAGCTATATCACAAATATCAGGCATTATTTCAACGTCCTGTTCTATAAATATATGAAACAATTCAGAATCACCATTTTCTATTATATTATATAACGTTTGATCAGTACTCTTATAATCATGCTCAAGAAGCCAATTTACTATGTGTTTATGACCATTACTAACTGCTTGATCAATACATTCAGCGGGTATAGGAAAATTATGTCCGTTAATCCATTCTAATGCCAATATGTTTCCTAAAGAAGAAGCGGTAAGTGCGGCATTATCTGTACACTCGCACCGGCGTTTATATAGTAATTCTAGGAGATGTAAATTATGTGATATAATAGCTGATACATATAACCGTGGATCAAATTTACATTTCTCAGGAAAATCATTAAGCACAATCAGCACAATATTAATATTACCTCCACGAATACTGTGTTCCAAGGTATTAGTATCAATTGGACATCTATGTTCTATTAACCAGATAAATAAGTCTAGTTCTCCCGCTAGTGCTGCTTCGTTAGATATAGTAGAATTCCAAGCGATTTCTATCTTATTTTTGTTATATAATTCTTTAATGGTATTAAGATCGCCTGAGTGAGCAGCTGATTTAAATAACTCAACTTCATTAGGTTTATCCATAATTATAAAAATAATATCGAGTTTTAATATTTAAAGACTATCTTTAAATGAACGATACATACGGGATATTATTTAAAAATATTTTAAAGTCCAAATTACGATTAATTAACCAGTTAAATATCGATGTTATAGAAGACATTATATATAGAGATAATTACCACAACAAACAAATTATACCTATACTGATCCCTAACACTCCATTAGAAATACATTATTTTACACAATATAAAGAATTATATATTATATGGAGATATGCCTGTTCTATAGTACCAAAAGAAGTATTATATAAATATTCGAATGCACGCATCCCATTTAATGGTTTAATCGAATATGATAGAGATTTATGCTTATTATCAAAAGATGATCGTGTAATCTTAGGTGCATGGCATACTATTCAATATGGTAGACAAAACAAAATAATATCATACAATGATACTAATATAAGAATACTCGATAGAAAATTTGGAGAAAAATATCCGGTATTAACGTGGGTAACTGCATACATATATGGTGGACGAGCATTAGATACCCTCATATGGAATGCTGTAAATATTAACATCTTATATAGACTAGAACATCAGTTTTTCGATATTACGCGATTGAGTGGAGATTATCCCTGGGAGTTGTTATTATTTGCGAGGACAAATAGTATATTTGGATACATATATAGATATGTAGGACACTTGTATAACTGGAATAAACTATTAATGGGAGCAGTATATATGAATAATGAATTACTATTTATAAAGGCTATAGAAGCCGGAGCATATGTTATACCTAGTGATGATATTATATTATGCTCGGAATCAAATTATAGCGAATATCATTACCATAAAGATAGGATAAATCGAGAAAATATTGAATACATAATTAACAAAGTGTTGAGATGTAAGAGTGATATGTGGTTAACAACACTGTTAGATAATAGATTTCATATCAACGTAATATTAGATTTAGCTAGACAAAATAATTTGACAGATATTGTGAATAAACTTAAAAATTAAAATATATAACTATATATATAAGAATATATATAGAAAATTAAAATGGAGCACACAGATGCAATAGTTTGGTTTAGAAAAACCGAAGGGTTTCTCAAGGGAAAGGTTCTGAAGAAAGATAATGACAAATATCAAATAATAGATTCAATCACTAACATTAAACATATCGTTCATCAAAATGATATATATCCTACTAATCCAGATATACAAGATGGAATAGATGAACTAACTGAATTATCATACTTAAACGACCCCGCGGTACTAGATAACTTATATGTACGATATAAGAAGGACATAATATACACATTTTCCGGACCAATATTAATTGCTATTAATCCATACAAATGGCTTACCAACATTACTGGTCCTACTGTAGTTAATATAGGTGCAAATGCATACCAAAAAATGGTTAGTTTTAATAGAAATCAATCAATAATAGTTACTGGCGAGAGTGGAGCTGGAAAAACAGAAACTACTAAGATATTACTTAATTATTTAGCGGATATTGGAGAGCATTCAGATATTGGCGAGAGAATAATGAACAGTACTCCGATATTAGAAGCATTTGGTAATGCGAAAACTATTAGGAACGATAATTCTAGTAGATTCGGCAAATTTATACGATTAGGATTTGATGATAGTGGAAAGATAATAGGAGCAAAATTAGAAACATATTTGTTAGAGAAATCGCGGGTAGTATTTCAATCACACAACGAAAGAAATTTTCATATATTCTATCAGTTATATAATTATTTACACAAAGGACAAAATAGTATTGATTTACCATCTCTCAATCATTGGAAAACATTGCCAACCTTGCAATTTCATTATCTGAATTTAGATGGAGTAGACTTTCAAGATGATGATCTTCTAAAAACTCAACAAGCTTTTCATATTCTGGGTATAGATATACATGATTTTAATAATATAATTTCCATAATACTAGCTATCCTAATTTTAGGAAATATTCAATTTATACAAAATGATAGAGATCAATCAGAAATAACTGTAGATACGATTATATATGCACAAACGGCAGCAAAATTGATCGGATGTTCAGCAAAGACGTTAATATCCTATATAACTATGAAAAATATTACTGTAGGGAGAGAATCATATCCAGTTAATCTCACAGCAGAACAGTCTGTAATTTCTAGAGATTCACTAGCCACCTTTATATATACAAAACTATTCGATTGGATAGTTAGCAAAATTAATCAGTCTATAACCTCTAAATCAGTTACTAATACATTTATTGGAATACTGGACATATATGGGTTTGAATCATTCGATATAAATAGTTTAGAACAATTTTGTATTAACTATGCGAATGAAAAACTTCAACAAGAATTTAATCATCATATGTTTCACTTAGAACAGGAGGAATATATCAAAGAGGGAATAGAATGGTCTAATCATGTTAAATTTAATGATAATCGTGGTTGTATATCTTTAATAGAAAATAAAAACATTGGTATACTAGATATACTCAATGAAGAGAGTAAATTAACTAGATCTAGTTCAGAAACATTCGTGAGAAAGTTATCCCATACACACAAACGCCAACCATATTATCGTGCCCAAAGTGCAACTAATTCAATCATTTTTGGTATACAACACTATCCAGGATTAGTAGAATACCATTCTACTTACTTTATCGACAAGAATAGAAATAGTTCTCCGGATAAATTATTATCTATACTACGTACAATAGGAGAGAATGAGTTCCTTAAGAAAATTTTATTTCAAGCGAATGCTGATGTTAATAAATATAAATCAACCATAGTATCTAATTTTCGAGAGAGCCTCACAAGTCTACTCCAAGTAATCCGAGGCACTGAATCTAATTATATTCGGTGTATTAAACCCAATGATATAAAATCTCCGGATAATTTTAACTTAACTAGAGTACTGGAACAATTGAAGTGCTGTGGTGTGTTCGAATCTATTAGGATTGCAAAAGATGGATATCCTACCAGAGTTCTATATGAAACATTTTATCAGAGATATAATATTAGTATACCATGGGATATACGACGTTCATTAAATACGAATACTTCTGCAGAAGAATGGTCAAAACATATATGCAAACCTTTCGCAGATCCTAGTGTAAAATATGGACTAACCAAACTTTTCCTCAAATCTGGGATATTAGCCAAATTAGAAAATACTCGCTCACAACTTACATATAACGCCTCCACTATTTTACAATCACATATACGAAAAATAAAAGAAGTAACACGATTAAAATCTGTAATAAATTCTATTACTGTAGTTCAAACTTGTATACGGAGAAGATTAGACATAGAATATGCAAAGAAATTAAGAAGAAATCAGGCTATTACCGTAATACAACGTGCTATACTAATATACAACATCAAATATATACTTAAAACATTAAATACTCAATATAGAGCGGTAGTAACGGTTCAATCACATGTTAGGAAGGTGATCGCGCGTAGAAAATATATAGCAAAACGAAAGGCTATTATTACTATTCAAGGATTATGTAGGTGTAGAGTAGCAAAATATAGATTAAAACGCCTGAAACATGATAAATATAATATTGATTCTCTGAATAATACTATTAATACTTTAAATACGACCATATCGGATCTACGAAATACTATATTAGATAAAGAAGACCGAATTGAAACATTAGAGTTAGATAAACTTAGTACATATGAATTAGATTATAATAATAGGTCGTATATGACAAAAAATCAAGAATTACAGGATGAATTTAAGAGACGTGAGTCACAAATATCTACTCAGATTATGAAATACAAACAAGAGATAGAGAAGAACAAGATTCACGCATCAACGGTGATCAAAATCCATGAAGATAAATATGAAAATATGCACAAAGTTATGACACAATTACAGGATAAACTTACACAAGAAAAACATATGAATCAACAGTATATATCAGAGCTATTCCAAAAGTTCAAAGATGAAAATACATATCAAGAAATCGAATATAAACATGCTGAGGAAGAAATAAATAATGTTTCAAATACATACGCTCGTCACATATCAGAATATAGTAAATTATTAGATTCAAATGAAAAAGAACTTACACATATAATATCTGAACATAAACGCAAGGAACAACTATTAGAATTAGAAATAACTGAACAACAAGCGGAAATTAAAAAATATGCAGACTCGAGCCATATAGTTACTAATGAAATTAATACTTTAAAATCAAACAATAGTACACTTAAATTAGAAATAGATAATCTAGAACAAACATTTACTGATATTAAAATAGAAAAAATATCATTGCAAAATTCTATAGATTCAATCCAGACAGAATTAACTAGTGTGACCCAACAGAATATCATACTTAAATCGGAGTGTAACGATCTAGAAGTATTGAAAACCGAATTAAATAGTGTAACCGAACAGAATATCATCCTTAAATCGGAGTGTAACGATCTAGAAGTATTAAAAATCGAATTAACTAGTGTAACCGAACATAATATCATACTTAAATCGGAGTGTAACGATCTAGAAGTATTGCGAACTGAACACGTGATATTAAAGCAAAAATTAGCTGAAGCAATCACTAACCAACCGAATAAAATACTTCGACTGGAATTGGATAAAGTACATCCTAGTATAAATACTCAACGAGTTACTAATGAAATATTAGAAGATGCATATAATAGTTATGATTTGACTAGTTTATCGGATAGTGAAAGTAACGAGTCAGTAAATAGTGATAGAGAAGAAAGTGAAAGTAACGAGTCATTAATATCAGTAAATAGTGATAGAGAAGAAAGTGAACAATCTGAAAGTGTAAATGAAGATTCCGGAGAAAGTGAACACGCGGCTTCCGAAGAAAGTGAACAATCTGAAAGTGAAAATGAAGATGTTGAACATGCCCAATCCGAAGAAATTGAAAATATAGATAGAGATTTGAGCGAAACTCATAATATACCGGACAAATCATTAGAAGTACTGGAAGTACTGGAAGTACTGGTAAATAATATGAGAATTGAAGAAACATTACTTAAAGAAAAACTTAACCATATATCTGAAGAAAATTCTGTAATTAAAATTAAATATCATGATCAAGAACAACAATTAGATAACAAATGTACAGAACTTGAAGAAGCTAAGAAAAAGATTCACAGTTTATTGAAAGACCTTAAACTTCTAAAATCAAAATTTTTAAATAAAATCCAGGTTAGAAATACACATGAAAATATTGTAAGCACCGACACTGAAACCCTCCTAGAAAAAGTACTATGCAACATAAATCCAGGTGTTCGAAATCAATTAGAAATATTGATAAAAGTCTTAATTAACTCAGCTGTTCATAGTCAAAGTCCTACTAGTATGCCTGTAGAATCTATAATCTTACTAAGATATATACTTAACAAGATCAATATGGAAAAATATGAACGCAATATGTATATGATCCCAAATATAATTATAGACAACGCAAGAAATACTAAGGATTCTAACACACATATAATATTATTAAACTTCATAAGCGTTATATATATGATTTTACGTGATAGAATGGGAGTAATAGAATCAGAATCTATACGTATATATATAAAACATTTACGTCAACACACAGATATAATTATATGTGATGAAACTATAAGCCCCATTTCACCTAGATTGAATTTATCCACTAGTTTAAGGAATACTTCTGCTATCACATACGGCTATGTACTATTTGATGTTATAAATGCCATTACACCTATATATAATGAGTTCCTAGATAATTTACATAAAATATCATACATAGACGCATCCAATACATCTAGACTAATAATAGAAGAAATAATGAAATATATTAGACAATATCATAAATATCAAGTATTTTCCTCAATATACCAACAATTACTCAAACATATGATATACCACATCGATACTATACTCTTCAATCGGATAATGAACGATGCCACTTGTTGTACATTTGATGTAGCAACAAAACTTCTAACATTTACCATAGAATTCTCTAAGCGACTAAAATCTAATGGTATTGATATAAAATGCTTTAGATATGTTACACAATTAATAAACTGTATGCTCTCCGATAAAATATCTATACTATCTAATAGATCGAATATTTGCCCAGATTTTTCGTTACATCACCTCCGTAGATTCTATAAATATTATACACCAGATACAATGGACAAATATAGTATTTTAAAAGATTTAATATATAATATAGAGGAGGATCCGGTGTATGCACAGGAATCATCTGATGTAACGTTTAATACATTAGAATTCACATTAACTATGCGACTTATTCATTATGTAAGCCCTACTACTGTTAATAATATAACTGTGAGTTCAGATGTAATGACTGAATTAGTAGATACAATAACTAAAAAAGGAATATCTATTATATATTAAATGTGAAAGTACATAAATAAAATGTGGATTCTCATATATAATAAAGAGACACTTGAAGTACGAAGTTTAATTTCTCTATTCGGAGGACAACTTGGTGTGCTGTCATACCTTACCGGTATATGGCGAATTAAATTATCCAAACCAGTAGAATATACACATATAAAACTAGAAACTACTCAAGAATTAGAACAAGTGGTAAACGGATCTAATGGCGTTAAAATCAAAGAATTACCAGTACTTATTAAAGTAGACAAGTCCAATAATGTAAGAGGAACACATTATATGAAAGAGATATTTAAGGATGATGAATTTGCAATTGCAGTTGAAATGGATGCATTCAATAAACAATAAATATTATAATAAGATACCTTATTATAATATGCTCACCTTTTCTTATATCGCCTGTAATGAGATAGGACTAGATAATGTCCAGCCCGATTTTGTAATTCAATTGCTTCAAATGGATCTAAATATATAATACGATCTTGCTTACCATCAATACAACCATTCGATACTATCATAACATCGTTGCATTCATCACAATCGATTCGTTTGTATTGCAAAATACGACCATTCCACAAGGGATCATCAGGAAGGGTAATAGTTAATGAACTGCCTTTACATTCATTAGACGCATCAATATGGAACACTTGACCATCATATTGAGTATGTGTGAAGTTCTCGGTTATAGTTCTATATAATAGGAATAATGATCCATTTGTGAGATGACTAGAATCATTAACAAGTGCACTTATTGGTCCAGTTGCGTTATCACGTAGAGTTTGTCCTGTAACAACAATAGGTCCTTGAATATTCAAGGTTCCTCTATAATTAAGAGTGTTAGTTAGTAAGAGGGTTTGATTAGTAAGATTAGTTAATTTTAGTTGATTAAATATGAGCGCCGATGGTAACCCAATCCCCGCTGGATTATCTGGACCAGTAAATCTAAATAGGATAGGTATATTAGAATTAGGTGATGCTACATTATCACGCACAATCACGGGTGGAGGTGCTGCCGGTAATCCACCTAGAGTAGCTAGAGTTTGTAATGTTATATTAACTATACTAATCTCTACATTCATATTCTCAGTTAAAAGTATAGAAGAATTTTCCCAGTTAGCTACAGTTAACACCGTTTCATCCACTACATTGTTTCTTCCAATATTAAGGCGACCGGTTCCTCTATTTAAAAACATTACTAGATTTGGAGCAGTTACACTCACCGGCAAATTGCCCGTATATACTCCTTGATTATCTATGTATACAAATATGCCACTTGTATCAGCACTAGTTACAGCTGTTGTTGACGTGTTATTAAGTGTAGAATTAGGCTGTACAGTAATTAAAACTCTAAAAGGTAGATCAGGTAATGGATTGAACGGCGGTTCATATATTTGCACAACATCAGAGATTTCACACTGAGGACACTTATCTTTATCTTTCTCTTTCTTCCCATAATTATGATTAGAACGATTACAGTCGCACGTTAGGGCCGGTAATGGATTCATAGGATAGTTCAGTGTAGTACTTATTGGATTAGGTGCCGTTAATCGCTTAGTTCTCCTGGCAGGATTATTATTATTATTTTCACTATTGCCAGCATTGATATCGAGAATAGTATCATCTCCAAATACTACATTATCTTCTATAATTAGTAAAGGTCCGACACATTCGTTCGACTCTTTTTCGGTTATTTTAATCGTTACATTACTAAAGGATACCGACTTAAGTTTGATCGGACAGTTACATGAAACATCGAGTATTAATATAACATCTTGGTTAGTGCTATTAGGATTTGTAAAACTGATATTTGTATAACATTGCTTATCTAAACAGAATGTCCCTGGTCCATCGAATACTACGACTAAACGAGGGTTTTTATCGCATTTTCTCGTGTGTCGCTTCCATGTTTCACAAGCGTCATCTAAATAGTGGAATGGACTGTTTCTAGTGAATAATTCGCCACTAGTTTTGCGGATACTTTTGCCTAGATGGCGAATGTATACAGTATTTGAAATCGACATAGTTCTTTTTATAATTGACACTACACATATCCTGGTAAAAAATATATTATATAATAGAGAGTTTCAATAATATGGTCAACATTAACTTATTTCTTACTGATACATCAGGAGATATTTATAGAGAAATATTTCTTAATCTTAATGACCATGATTTAACTAATATATTTTTAACCAATAAACGAATAGAAAAGATATGTAATGATGAATATTTTTGGAATTTACGAATACAACGAAGGTATAGATCAGATTTGAGTAAATATAAAAATAATAAAACCTATAAGGACATTTATATAGGATTATCAGCTAGAGGAAAAAGACGAAGGACAGCATTACGTGAATCATATAAGTCCGGATATTTACCTGTTGTGCGATATCTAATAGAAAGCAGTAACTTTAATTTTATTAACTGTTATAATTCGCTCAAATTATCAGCAGAATATGGACATTTATCCATAGTACAATATTTAATCGAACATGGAGCAGATATTCATGCTTACGGGGATGACTCACTTCTATGTGCGTCTAGAAGAGGACATTTAGACGTTGTTAAACATTTAATAGAAAGAGGAGCAGATTTTCATGTTGAGAATTATGAAGCAGTCAATTTAGCAGCATGGAATAGTCATTATTCAGTAGTAGAATATCTACACAAGTGTATGGAAGCTATTAGAGGGAATATACAATAATAATAATTATTGTATATTTAATATCCGTTTTCAACTACAATTTCATCTAATCGTAGAAATATTATTAGTAGCAATGCTTTAAACAATCTACGTATGGTCTTATCAATTGAATCCTGTTTATTATATAATAATTTAAGCATGGATCGTGAGTATGCACCGATTTT
>SDBV01001015.1_pt1 | contig 41388 bp, 54 predicted proteins | sample 2277081 | NCBI WGS metagenome assembly SDBV01 (sample SAMN10402039, study PRJNA504765) | marine sediment metagenome | isolation source: marine sediment core GS10_PC15, 223 cmbsf | place: Arctic Ocean: Southern Knipovich Ridge | collected 2010
AGATGGTGATAGAAAGCTCCTTATAGATTTTGGCTTTCCTTATAAAAAGCACAAGCTTTTCTATGAGGAATACCTGAAACCCCGTAGCGGTGTGGGGCTGCTTGACCCCCTGGCTATGGGCTTACTTCCGCCCTTAGCCGGGCTGTATCGAGATGATTTGAGCACGCCAGACCTCCGGCAGCGCTTTCAGGGCGACCCCCTCTACCGCCAGCTTGATGGCGTTGCCGGTGTCCTGCTATCCCATGCCCATCTCGACCATTCGGGGTATATCTCTTTTCTTAAAAGCGATATACCGGTATACGCTACGGCCACGACCGCATTTATCACCAAGTCAATGCAGGATTCGGGAAAGGCCGACTTCGACCAGCAGGTATGCTACTTCACCCCCACCGTCCGGGAATGTCCCACCGGCTGGAACCAGATAGCCTGCCTGGCCGGCGGTGCCAAACAGCAGCGGCAGTTCTGCATCGCCGACAGGAAGCCCGAAGAACTGAGCGCCGAGGCCAATAGCTTCTGGAGCTGCGGCTTCTGGGAGAGAACGCCCAGACAAAAAGAGCTTATCTCATTGCCACTGGCGACTCACGCCAGCAGTGCCTTCAATTTACGGTGCTTCCCGGTAGACCATTCCATCCCCGGTGCCAGCGCCTGGGGCATTGAGACCAGTGCCGGCTGGGTTGTTTACAGTGGTGACCTGCGTCTGCACGGCAAACGGGCTGACCTCACCATGAACTTCCTGGCAAAGGCGTCCAGCCTGCACCCCAGGGCACTTATCATGGAAGGCACCAATGCAGGCCGGGAGGCAAATATCGCTGAGCATGAGGTATATGAGAACGGGCTAAAAGCTATCGCCAACTCCAGTAGCATGGTTATCGCTGACTTCTCCCCGAGGGATGTAGACCGCCTGCTCACCTTCCTTCAAATTGCGCAGGACTCCGGCCGTAAACTGGTGATATTGCCCAGGGATGCTTACCTATTAAAGACACTGCGTCTTCTTGAACCGGAAATACCTGACATTGCTCGAGAAGACAGCCTGGCCATTTACCAGGAGACCATTGCCAGCAGGAGTCCCCGATTATGGCAGCGAAATCTATTTAAGGAATATAGCCATAAGGTCGTTTTAGCTGAGGATGTAAGCTCAGCGCCACACCAGTTCATCCTCTGCTTTAGCTTCTTTGACTTAAACGAACTGCCCAGCCTTTGCCCTGAACCGGGCAGTCTCTATGTCTACAGCTCCAGTGAGCCTCACGACGAGGAACAGGAGATTGACTTCCGCCGCCTGCACAACTGGCTCAAACACTTCGAGATAAGGGGATTTGGCGTGCCCGTGGAAAGCAATGGCGAGTGGCAGGTACCTGAGAGTGAAAGGGGACTGCACGCCTCTGGTCATGCCTGCGGCCCGGACCTGCTCAGGATGGCTCACGAGATAAAGCCAGCGTTACTAATCCCGATACATACCGAAAATCCGGGATTCTACCGCGAGCACCTGAGCGATAGCAGCATTAATGTCATCCTGCCCAGCGTGGGTAAACCAATCGAAATTTGAGCCTTACCCGCAAGGTTCAAGGTGATAAGCGCGTCTTGGCTATCAGGCTTACCTCTCCTAAATAGGCCAACTCATTTCACAGTTTAAGGGAAAAGGATTTTGGTAAATGTGGCTACAAAAATGGATGAAATAACTAGAAATAAACCGACAAGAAGCAGGAAAATACCACTAACTCTTTTAATCGTTATAACCGACTTGCCCAAATCTTTCAAAAGTGACTCCTTGGAAAAGGCAACCAGTATTGAAACAAAAACCATAAGCAAGGCCATAACCAGCGAATAAACAAGGAAGGCAAGAAGGGCTTGTGAAAACCCACCTTGCGAGAGCGCAAAAACGGAAAGTCCCGCCAGAATTGGCCCTCCGCATCCAATGCCGAGCAGGGTATAGCCGAAGCCATAAGAAAACATCCTGCCAAAAGGATTTTGCGGCTTATCCAGGCCGATTTTTTGGAAAAAGAGCTCAAAAGAATAAAAGCTTATCCCTCGCCCGGTAGCGTGACTGAACCCCAAAATTAAAAGCAACCCGCCAATTACCCCCCGCAGCCAGCGCACCAAAGAGCTTGGGGCCTCGCCAGCGAGTCCCAGCGATTGCCCAAAACCAGCTCCCAGGACTCCCACCAGTGAACCAAGTAAAATATTGAATACAGTCATGCCAAGAGCGGCAATAAGCCCAAAAAGCAATATCTTCTTATTATTTGCCTCTTCCCCTGGCTCTTCAGCGGTGTAATATTGAGCAAGATATGCCGGCAGAACTGTAAAAGAACAGGGATTAAAGAAACTGGCCACACCAGCAACTACGGCAACGGCCAGTAACCCGAAGGCCGCCTCACCTTTCATAACATTGATAATAAACCAGATAAAAAGTCCGTAGCCGCCGGCTACTAAGGCAAGGATAACGAGAAAGATGAGGACAAGTCTACCCCATCCTTTTAGTAACATGCCTCTTCACCTTCTTGCAGAGCGGCAATGAGCCTCACTCGTGTGTTTTCTTCACATAGACCTTGATTTCGCTGCCCGCCTCCTCCACCCCCAGAAAATCGTGCCCAGTGGCCTCACACCAGGCTGGCATATCCAGTTTTATCCCCTTATCATCAGCTACCACTTCCAGAACCTCTCCCAGCTTTAGCTCTTTAATCTTCTCTGCCGTTTTGACAATGGGCATTGGGCAATAAAGCCCCATGCAGTCCAAGCTCTGGTCTGCTTTCATCTTCTCCTCCTTGATTTACCTTAGCCAGGTGTCTGGCTAGATAAAAAGGGTCACCTTGGATTTACGTGCCAGGCCCAAGAAATAGGCGGCACCAGACAAGGTATCAACTTCACTGCGGAAAGAATCCTCATCTGCAGATATCCCCATCACCCCACACGTAGTAGTACAGCCAATAAGCTCTACACCCATTCCATGAGCCATCTTGATAAACTCGTCGACGGAGGGCATATGGGTGTCCTTCATCAGCCCTTTCATCATCCAGGTACCCAGGCCCAACATATTAAACCTAGAAAGCTTTAATCGCCTGGAGCCGCCCCTGTTCATAAGGTTCAGCATCTTCCTCATCAGCCCTTTACTCTTAATGCCGCCTTCATTTTTCTTAATAATATTCAGCCCCCAAAAGGTGAAGAACATGCTCACCTTCATCCCCATACTGGCGCCAGTGGTCGCCAGCATAAAAGCGGCCAAAGCCCGTTCCAAGTCTCCGCTTAAGACAGCTATGGTTAGTCTTTCCTTCTCTGCCGTTTGACTTCCACCTTCAACATCTATGGTTAGTTTCTCTTTCTCGGCCATGATATCCCCCTTTAGCTTCCTTCACCTTTAATCTCCGCCCCACAGTGAGGACATACCCTCTTATCCCGGGGCACGGGCTTTCGGCAACTGGGGCAGTAGAATATATCTACGTTACAGGCATCGCAGTAGGGCCACGATGTTTCCGCTACTTCCTCATCACAGTACGGGCAAAAGCGGTGCTCTTTCTCGGCTTTATGCTCTGCTGCCATCATTTCTCCCCTCCTTCCGCTTTTCTCTTCTTGCTCAGGTAGTCTTTTATCGCTTTATTCAGGGCCTGAGCTCCCAGATTGGAGCAGTGAAGCTTATTCGTGGGCAATCCCTCCAGCTCTTTGGCCACCAGCTGGGGAGTAATTTTCATCGCTTCTTCCAGCGTCTTGCCAATCGCCATTTCACTGGCTATGCTGGAAACAGCAATGGCTGCCCCACAGCCAAAGGTCTTGAATTTAACATCCTCCAGACGGTTGTCCTTGACCTTAATATAGAAGGCCATCATATCTCCGCATACCGGATTACCAACCTCCCCAACGCCGTCAGGGTTCTCAATCTCCCCCACATTACGGGGATTCATAAAATGCTCCATTACCTTCTCACTATAGACTGGCATTTTACTTAACTCCTTTACCTGTTTTGATAAACTTGGCATAAAGTGGCGACATCTGCCGCAATCTGTCCACAATTGGCGGCAGCACGTCAAGGACGTGGTCTACATCGTCCGGGGTATTATCTATGCCAAAGCTAAAGAGGAGGGAACCCTGGGCCACGGCATGGGATAGCCCCATAGCAATAAGCACATGTGAGGCTTTTAACGCCCTTGAGGTGCACGCCGAGCCACTGGTAACCGCCACTCCCTGGCTATTTAACAACATGAGCATAGCTTCGCCCTCGATAAACTGCACGCAGAAGCTAGCATTCCCCGGAAGCCGATGCTCAGGGTGGCCGGTGACCACCACCTGGTCAATCCTGGCCGGCAGTTCCGTCAGCAAACGGTCACGGAGGTGGGTAAGACGCTCGGTTCGAGCTGCCATGCTGGCTCTAGCTAACTCCGCCGCTTTACCGAGACCGGCAATAGCCGGCACATTCTCGGTGCCGGCACGCCGTCCTCCCTCCTGCACCCCACCATCTAGGAAGGGCATGATGCGCACTCCCTTCCGCACCCAGAGGGCGCCCACTCCCTTCGGGCCATAGAACTGGTTCCCGGCCAGGCTCAAGGCGTCTACTCCCAGCTCCTTTACATCAACGGGAATAGTCCCCGCCGTAGCCACTGCGTCGGTATGGAAGACCACTTTACTCTCTCTGATTATTTTGGCAATCTCCCGTATCGGTTCTTTGGTGCCCACCTCACCGTTGGCATGCATGATGGATACCAGCACGGTATCTTTTCTCAAGCTCTGGCGCACATCTTGCGGGTCAACTAGGCCATACTTATCGACTGGCACCAGAGTCAGTTCAAAGCCCCATTTTTCCAGAGTTCTGGCCGAATGCAGCACTGAGAAATGCTCAACAGATGAGATTACCACATGCTTGCCCTTATTTTGTTGCGCCAGCGCCAGCCCTTTGATGGCAAAATTATTGCTTTCCGTACCGCTGCCGGTGAAGATTATCTCCTGGTCATTGGCGCCGATAAGCTGAGCCACCTGAGCTCGAGCCGTCTCCAAAGCTTCCCGTGCTGCGTCCCCCCAGCTATGAATACAGGACGGATTGCCAAAATCCTCCCCCAGGTAAGGCAGCATCGCCTCCCGAACCTCAGGGAGAAGAGGGGTGGTGGCCGCATTATCTAAATATGCCCGCCTCATAAATATGCCTCCTAATCACGTCGTCTAATATCAAACCCCTTCACTTAGCTCAGGCCAATCACTTTTCTTCTACTTCTCTGCGCAGTCGATTTCGAAGCGTCCGCAGAAGCTTCTGCTCGCTTCGAGCATGGACCTCAAACAGCTTCCGTGTGTGGGCTATATGGGCTCGCATATCATGAGCGTTTGCTTCCCAGACATGACGGGATAAATCACCGGTCTTCAGCTCAGTCACGAGTTGTTCGGTACGGACAAAGCGCTTTCTAATGACATCATGCTCAAGGAGTAATGCACGCAAAGCTGATATAAGCATCTCACCGCCATGCTTCTCAAAGGCAGCCAAAAGACCTGTTTCCTCGCGGTTAAAGTGCGCACGAATCCCGCGGTCGGTTATTGCTAGCAACTCGTCCAGCTTTTGCAGGCCTTCTGCCTGATCAGGCCTTCCCGGCATAAAACCTTCTTTGGCTATGTCCAACACCCGTAAAGCGCTGGCATCATTAGTTACCTGCTCCAAAGCTCGAATGTTTCCCAGAATTTGCCTATGTTCCTCGATAATTTTTTCAATCAGAGCCAGAGCCTCTTCCATATTGAACCTCTCATTATTTTCAATACTCTTCAAGCCCCTGACTCGGAACTGAAGGACCGAAAGAAGTTTTCAAGAGATATAATTGCAATTCAGAAGCATAATTCCATGTCAGGGATACAACTGATTGCCTTCGTCATCCTCAACAATGATGGCGCTCTCCGGGCAGCTTTCCGCAGCCCCCATCAGGGCATCATCATCCACCGAGGAAGGGTCAAGAACAACAGCTTTGTTCTCTTCGTCAAGGGCGAAGACGGTTGGCGCCACCGCCACACAATTACTAACACCAATACACAAATCTCTATCTACCCTAACCTTCATGTCTTATCCCCCATGGATAACCAAAATGCCCCCGGACCTCTGTAGACTAATTCTATCACAAAGTCCAACTTGTTATAAAAGACCTTATTCATCTCCTCAATTATTCCCCGGTTACCGCCTCGCCACAGTGGTACGCATATTTTCTGTAGTATATGATACAATTATCACAGAAGTATGTGATAATTGTCATATATCCTTTGCTCGGTATTTTTTTTATATAGCTCAATAGTAAAGCAGGTTCATAGCCTTTTATTTAAACTCAGGAGGCAGTCAATGTGGCAATTTGGTGACGGTATGGGGTGGTTGATAATTTTCGGCGGTCTATTTATGGTCATATTCTGGGGAGGACTTATCGCTCTCATCGTCTGGGCGATTGTTAAACTAAATAGACGAGGTGAGACCACCCAGAAACACAGCCCTCTGGATGTCGCCAAGGAACGGTACGCCAAAGGAGAGATTTCCAGAGAAGAGTTTGAGCAACTCAAAAAGGATTTATCCTAGCCACCTGGAAAAAGGGCTGAAGTAAGCTGGTCAGCTTAATGACGGCATGATAAGCAGTGAAACCAATCTCCTCTGAGAAAAGTCGCGTCCTGTAACCGCATAATTCACACCGCTGGTGCCCTCCCGCTAAAAATATTTTTACTTCCTAAGGTTATAGCCTCTTGACAAATAGCTATACCCTATGGTAGTATAGGGTATAGCTAAATTATTGACCCTGCTCCATTGCGCTATTAGCCAATAAGGAGGAATGAATGAGATGCCTATCGCGACAAGACCATATCAATACACCAAAGATAAGTCATCGCTCCTGTCGAGGATGAGGAAAATTGAGGGGCAGGCCAGGGGTGTCCAGCGCATGATTGAAGATGACCGCTATTGCATCGACATTGTTCAGCAGCTATCGGCACTTTCGGCAGCGTGTGACGAAGTCTCGATACTCATTCTCCAGTCACACGTTGAGGGTTGTGTTACTAACGCCATCCGTGAACAACGTGGGGAGGAGCACATCAAGGAACTGATGGAAACAATACGGAAAGCTATGAAACGATAATCACGCATATATAAAAGCTGGAGTTATCGCTATCAATGATAACGACGCTGCTTGCTGGGATTGATACTGCTAACGTAATGTCAAAGGGAAAGAATCGGCGCGGCTTGGTTCTATTACAATTATTCATTGTTGTCGGATTCCTGGCCGCGGTGTGGTTCAGCTTTGGGCAGAATGTCCTGGCTCCTCAAAGGCAAATGGGTATGCCTGAGCAGTTGGGAGACCTGCAGCTCGTCGGCAGTATTGAAGGCTCCGAGGCTCTAGCTCAAATCGGGAAACTCCATGGCACCGATGTTGAACTGGCGAGTGCCTATATCGCCGAGTATGCTCATAGTTCACCTTATCACGGTAAGGTCAGGGTCACTGTCTGGGTTGGCAGAGCGGAAAGCAGAGACGCTGCGGCAGGACTCACCAGGAGGATGATGGAGGGTCTAGAAAATGGAGGTTCCGGCTTTAATAATCTTCAACGGCTGACCATCGCTGACCACGAGGTTTTCCAAGTCGATGGCGCTGGTGGAGAGCATTTCTTCTACACCTCCAAAGAACAGAGGGAAAGGGTTGTCTGGCTAACCATAGAAGCAGCTGATGCCTTACCCATCCTAGAACAGGTAGTCAAGGCATTCTGAAAGGACGGAGAATGAGCAAATTTGCTAAGAGTTCAGTGTTAGCCATCTCCATTCTTATGCTAGCAGTTATATTTACTGGATGCTCCTCATCCCCCACCACTAATACGGCACTTCGCCCGACCAAAGGTGCTGCTTTTAATGAAAAGAAGATTATGGTCTTTCAACCACCAACTTGACCATGCTGCGATGCCTGGTCAGGCTATCTGAAAGAAAACGGTTTTCGAGTCGAAATAACCTACACAGAAGATATGTCTCCTATAAAAAATAGGTATCAAATCCCACAAAATATGGGGAGCTGTCATACTGCGGTTATCGCAGATTACTTTGTTGAGGGACATATACCGATTGAAGCAATAGAGAAACTATTAGAAGAAAAACCAGGTATTGACGGCATTGCCTTGCCCGGGATGCCAACGGGGTCCCCAGGAATGCCAGGTCAGCAGACAGAAGCATTCAAAATCTATGCTTTATCAGCTGGTACGGCCTCAGAGTTTATGACCATGGAGTGAATATATAGAATGGTTTGAGCGTTAAGGGACGGCTCTTTTCTTAGAACAGACACTCAAGACTTACTGAAAGGAAGCAAATGACCAGATTTACTAAGAGTTCAATGCTCGCCATCTCCCTTCTCATGTTGGCAGTTATAATTGCCGGGTGCTCCTCAGGTTTTGTGCCAGCGGGGAAAGATGGCGCTTACCCCTCCACGCCGGCCAATAGCGCCTCCTCCGATGGCCCCACCAATGGCCGGGTTCAATCTAACACCGGGGGCAGCGTGACAATTGATGTGGAATGGATTAAGGCAGAGGACAACTCCCTTATATTTGATGTTGCCATGAACACTCACTCGGTAGACCTGGACCAGTATGACCTCGGGCAATTGGCTATCCTGCGGGACAATACCGGTAAAGAGTACCATCCCGTCTCCTGGGACTCTGCTCCGGGTGGACATCACCGCCAAGGTACTCTGACCTTTCCTATTCCTGACTCCTTGGGCCAGGGGAAGGCAAAACATATAGAGATAGTTATACAAGATATAGCCGGCATTAAGGAAAGGGTGCTGAAATGGAAGCTATAAAAAGGCACATGCTGATTGGCATAGGGGCGGCAACCTTACTAATCATGGTTTATCTTGGTCTTATTACTCTAGCCCAGGACTTTACCCATGCCCTGAAGCAGACCGCCGAGTTATGGTACTGGGTGCTGGCTCTGGCTGGAGGGTTTGGGATTCAGGCCGGCCTATTTTCTTTTATCAGGCACGGTATGAGTGAGCGCCGGGCCGCCACCACTGGCTCGGTGGCCGCCTCTGGAAGCGTCTCTGCTGGCTCAATGGCCGCTTGCTGCGCTCATCACCTGAGCGATGTTTTGCCTCTCTTTGGTTTGTCTGGAATAGCTATCTTTCTAGTTGACTACCAACTTTTTTTTATCATTTTGGGCGTTCTTTCCAATATTGTGGGCATAACCATTATGCTGGAGACTATCCAGCGCCACGGCCTGTCACCACGGCTGGCACGCTGGCAGTGGAACATGGGCTGGGTTAAAAAGGGCGCCATGCTTTCGGCAGGACTTATCCTCGTTGCCACATTTTTTCTTACTCTTTGAGAACCTAAAGAGCCGATAAAACTGAGGTAAGTATCAATTGGGAAAAGGGAAATGGCTTTCAATAATAATCGTGGTAGCGGTGGTGGGACTCGGTTACTTGGCTTACTCACTGTTTATCCACAGCGGAGTTGACTATCTCACCGTCAGCGAACTGAAGTCACAGGCAGACTCACTAAATAGCACGCAAGTGCGGGTGGGGGGCAGGATAGCCCCGGGGTCAATTGACTGGGATGATAAGGCCAGGGTCATTAGGTTCACCCTTACCGATGACAGAGAAAGCCTGAGCGTAGTCCATAATGGAATGGTACCTGACAACTTTAAACCGGGGGCTGAACTGATAGTGGAGGGAAAGTACCGCCCGGACAATATTTTTGAAGCGTTGAGCTTCAGCAACAGCCGTTCTGTTTGCAATCTTTGTCACTAGACAGCAGAGGGAGGAACTAAGACAATGGCTGAATTTTTTGAAAGCTATGCCATCTGGATAATCTGGATAATCTTCGTGCTGATCTTCTTGTTCTTCCTGGCCACGGCTCCGTGCCATGCGGTTTTTCTCTTGCCTTTCGTGGGGCTTCCGATGTTCTGGCTGCTGCCGCTAGGATATGCCCTACCCGTTAACCTTACTGTCTGGCTGGCATCACCTTTTCTCTACCGGGCAATAAGGAGAGCAATGAGGAGGCCGCTAGCAAAGGACGGGTTTAGGAGTCTGGTGGGCGCCCAGGCCGAGGTGCTATCCAAATCGGTGATAGGCCGTTCCGCCAAATACCTGGTTCGCGCTCAAGGTGAAGGCGAACTATGGAGCGCCTACTCCGAAGACACCCTCAAGCCGGGAGACCTGGTAAACATAGTGGCCCTGAAGGGAATCGGTGTAGTCGTTGAGCGGGCGGTGAACGGCCACGACGAAATAGGTGATAGGAAGACTGGAGCAAAGAATAATGAACGGCATTGTCATTGACATAGACCCCGTAATTTTCCATCTCGGGCACCTTGAGCTTCGCTGGTACAGCCTGGCCATAATCCTGGCAATAGTAGCGGCTGTGCTGATAACTGCATACCGGGCCAAAAAGAAAGGAATTGCCACCGAGCACATTTATTCCCTGGCTCTGTGGGTAGTGCTTGGCGGCATCGTAGGTGCCAGGTTGTTCCACGTGATTGACCACTGGGAGCACTACATAAACAACCCGGCACAGATATTAGGATTTCAGGGTCTGGCGATATGGGGTGCGCTTGCCGGGGGAGGACTAGCCCTTATTCTATATGCTAGGACCAGGCACTTGCCTTTCGGACGTCTGGTAGACGTCGTGGCTCCGGGATTGCTGGTAGCTCAAATAATAGGCAGGTTCGGCTGTATCGTTAATGGCGATGCATACGGCGGAATTACCAGTGTGCCCTGGGCTTTCATCTACGTTAATCCTGGCTCTTCAATCCCCGGTAACTTTTTTGGCCTGCCGACCCACCCCTATCCTGTATATGAGATGATCTGGAACGCATTATCCCTTGTATTAATCTTACGTCTTGAGCGCTATTTTAAAAAGGATGGACTGGTGTTCCTGAGTTACCTATCACTCTACTCCCTGGGTCGTTTTGTTCTCACCTTTGTCCGGCAGGAGAACCAGTTCTTCTGGGGATTGCAGGAAGCTCAAATAGTAGCCCTGCTGGTAGTAGTGGCTTCCGTAGCCGCCTTGATGTATTTGGTCGGTAAGCGACTATTGCCTGAGAAGGCGCCAGTATAAAATAAATTTAGCTCCAAAAAGGAGGTGAGGTATTTTGCAGATAATAGCGAGTGAGAGTTATCAGCCACCTTGACAACAAAACTACATAAGCTAAAGAAGGAGAAGGTTGGATGAAGAAATTGCTATTGATAGGCTCGATTGTAGTGGTTCTGGGACTGTTAATTGCCGGTTTTACCACGCCCATCTTCGCTCACGGCCCTGATGGCGGCGGAGCTACACCTGACAACGATACGGCGTGGGAAGCTATGCACGAAGCCTGTGAGAGCGGTGATTGGGAGGCAATGGCCGAAGCTGCCGAGGAAGCGCACGGAGAGGACTTTGGACACATGCCCTACCATGACGGAAACTACCATACGCCGGCTAATGGCTGGGGTGGTATGATGGGAGGCATGTATTAGATACTAACCGAAACTAATAATGAAAGGAGGTGATAAAGAGTGAAGATTGTGAACTTGTGTAAAGATGGAAGTTGTTGCCCAGTAGTCAAGATAGATAAGGAGCGTGTCGAGATAGGCGAGAAGGACAACACCTGTGTTTTAACCAGGAGTGACTGGGAAACTCTGAAGCAGAAGATACTAGATAAAGAAATCTAGAGCCCGACCCATGAGCCGAAACTGGGAGTTGACAGCTCCCAGTCGCTAGGTAAAACCTGGCCTGAGGAGGCAAAGAGCAATGTCTAAGGAAACCAAGCGGGTAAAGAAAATAGTTCTGCCCATCACCGGCATGACCTGCGCTTCTTGCGCCGCTACCATCGAGAAGGGGCTGGCAAAGCGGCCGGGAGTTTCCGGGGTCAATATCAATCTAGCCAGTGAAAAGGCATCCATTGAATACGACCCCAGCAAGGTGGATACCAGGGCACTGATGGATACCATCTCGGATGTGGGCTACGGCGTGGCCGTAGAGAAAACAACCTTCAGTGTGGGGGGCATGACCTGTGCCTCCTGCGTAGGACACGTTGAGAAGGCTCTGGCACAGGTGCCCGGAGTAATCTCAGCTAATGTGAACCTGGCCAGCGAGAAGGCAACCATCCAATACTTAGCAAGTGAGGCCAGTATGGCCGACTTCAGGCGGGCGGTGGAAGGCGCCGGATATAGTATCCGGGCCGAGGTCGCCGCTGAGGGCATCGCTGAACCTGATGCGGTAATGGCAGCTACTCGCCGTGAAATTCGTGCTCTGAAGACCCGGCTAATCTTTGCCGGCATCATAGGCCTTTTCATGCTCCTTATCGCCATCTCTGAGTTCTCTGGTGGGTGGTCCTGGCTGCCTCCGTTCTTGGGCAATCACTACCTCCTCTGGGCGCTGGCCACGCCGGTCCAATTCTGGGCGGGCTGGATATTCTACCGAGGCATGTGGGGAGCCTTAAAGCATAGAACAGCCAACATGTTTACCCTCATTGCCGTAGGTACATCGGCTGCCTATTTCTATAGCGTGGCGGCTATTCTCTTCCCCGGGTTCTTCGCCGCCGGCGGTCGGGGGGCTAATGTCTATTTCGACACCGCGGCCATCATTATCGCCCTCATCCTGTTCGGGCGCTTCCTGGAGGCCAGGGCTAAGGGGCAGACCTCAGAAGCGATTAAAAAGCTTATCGGCTTGCAGGCTAAGACCGCCAGGGTGGTGCGCCAGGGTGAGGAGCTAGACATTCCGGTGGAAGAAGTGGTGGCCGGAGACCTCGTCCTGGTTCGGCCAGGAGAGAAGGTGCCGGTGGATGGCATCATCAAAGAGGGCTATTCCAGCATTGACGAGTCCATGGTTACCGGTGAAAGTATGCCCGTAGAGAAGGGGGCCGGTGATGAGGTCATTGGCGCCACCATCAACAAGACGGGCAGCTTCCGCTTTGAAGCAACCAAGGTGGGCAAAGACACCACCCTGGCCCAGATTATCAAGCTGGTGGAGGAAGCCCAGGGGAGCAAAGCCCCTATCCAGAGGCTGGCCGATATTATCTCGGCATACTTTGTACCGGCGGTTATCGTTGTTGCCACTATTACTTTTATCCTGTGGTACTTCTGGGGGCCAGTTCCGGCACTGACCTTTGCCCTGCTTAACTTTGTTGCCGTTTTGATTATCGCTTGCCCCTGTGCCCTTGGCCTGGCCACCCCTACCGCCATCATGGTGGGCACGGGTAAAGGAGCCGAGAATGGTGTCCTTATCCGGAGTGGCGAAGCCCTGGAGACAGCCCATAAAATAAAAGCTATCATTCTGGATAAAACCGGCACCCTCACCCAGGGGCAGCCGGTGGTAACCGATGTCATCACCACCACTGGCTTTAAGGAAGAGGAGCTGCTCATGATGGCAGCCTCAGCGGAGCGTGGCTCCGAGCATCCCCTGGGGGAGTCCATCGTCAGTGCGGCCAAGGAAAAGAAACTTGTCCTGACCGATGCCACTGAGTTCAACGCTATCCCCGGTCATGGTATCGAAGCCAAGGTAAATGGCCAGAAGGTGCTTTTGGGCAACCTGAAACTGATGCAAGACCAGGGGCTATCCTTGAATGGTCTGGAGGAAAAAGCTGTCCGGCTCTCCAGTGAGGGGAAAACACCAATGTTTCTGGGCATTGATGATAAAGCCGCGGGAATAATTGCCGTAGCGGATACCCTTAAGCCAAACTCAAAGGCGGCGGTAAGAGAACTGCACCGCCTGGGGCTTGAGGTGGTAATGCTTACCGGCGACAACCGACGTACGGCTGACGCTATTGCCAAGCAAGTGGGCATTGACCGCATTCTCGCCGAGGTGCTCCCGGAGCATAAATCCGAGGAAGTGAAGAAGCTTCAGGAAGAAGGAAAGATAGTGGCCATGGTAGGTGACGGCATAAACGATGCCCCGGCCCTGGCCCAGGCTGACGTCGGTATCGCTATCGGCACCGGCACAGATGTAGCTATGGAGGCAGCCAATATTACTCTCATCAGCGGCGACCTCAGAGGAGTGGTTACCGCCATCTCCCTGAGCAAGCATACCATGCGGACCATCAAACAGAACCTGTTCTGGTCTTTCGCTTACAATGTTTCCCTGATTCCGGTAGCCGCCGGGATACTATATTTTGTTTTCAGTCAGGGCGGAGTACCGTTAGGCTTGCAGTTTTTCCTAGGCGATTATGGCTTTCTCAACCCGATGCTGGCAGCCTTTGCTATGGCGGCAAGCTCGGTAACAGTAGTCTCCAACTCACTGAGACTAAGAGGTTTTAAGCCGGCCAGATTGGCAAATTAATCAAAGGAGGTATCATTATGGCGACTTCAATTGACCCTATCTGCAAAATGGAAGTAGAGGAAAGCCAGGCGGCGGCTACTTCTGAGTACAAGGGGAAGAAGTACTACTTCTGCGCTGTCGGTTGTAAGAAGGCTTTTGAACAGGACCCGGAGAAGTATCTAGCCGAAGAAAAGAACTAGGACTGTCTTCAGGAACGGCGCCAGAGGCCAGGGGTAGCTCATTCCAGGGGAACGGCGTGCTGGGTAATTTCCAGGTTACAGCTTTGAGTCTCTTTACACCACTGCTGGCATTTTTCCGCCCACTCTTTCTGTTCATAGGCAAAGCCACATTCTTCACAAATGTAGTATGTCTTGCCATTCTTATACAGCCCTTTCACCATCTATTGTTCCCTCCTTCAACAACATAATTACTCTTGGCTTGCATCAGTTTGCTGGGACCAGCTAAACTAGTTAGCCTCGGCTAGCCCTGCCGAGCCAATTATAGATTGGAATGAAGACGGCTGATATATAGAACCCATAGGCAAAGCTCTCCGCTAAACCCAGCAGGAAACTGGCTGGGCTCAGCCAGGTAAATCCAGGAAGAAGAGCCTGCCAGGCAGTATGCATGCGGTACTGCTCTGGGACTAGCAGTCCGTACCCTATACACAAAGTATAGGAAATAGCCAAGAACAATCCTAAAACCAGCCCCATTCTCCAAATGCTTAGTCTACTCATTTCGATTACCTCCTCATGACCCTATTCCAGTGTCATAATGAACTCCACCAGGTCGTCCAAATCCGTCTCTGACATTCACCATCGGGGCATCAGTTCATCCAGAGGCTCACCGGCGGGGTCAAACCCCCGCCTGATAGCTCTCCTCAACGTCTCTTCAGCATAGGGCGGGTGTTCTCCGTGTTCCTCTTCACCCGGCTTTTCCTCATAATGTTCCTCTTCAGTCAGGTTATCCCAGGTGATATCAGGAGCCTTGAAGCTCCGCACCATCATGGTAACTCTGCCACCTCTGCCCTGCGGCCCGTGGCAATCTGCGCAGGCGGCGCCCTGGCGCATCATTTGAACCCCGTCCAAAGAGCCAATCGGTTGCCCTGACGAGCTTGCTGCGGTATAATAGATTCTCTCCCCGTTGGACTCGAACGAGACAGGGGGGTAGCCCCCCCATCCACCTGTAGGGCAAAGAACAGGAAACTGCCAGGGTTGCCACTGCCAGAACTACTAATGCCGGCAAGAAGCTGGCTCGTAAAGCAAGAAAACTCGGCTTCTTCACTATCTCCTCCCGAAAGCCGCTCTACTCCAAATATATACCAAATTATGTGATACTTCCACTTTACTAAATTTACTCTATCCTCCAGCTTATTTCCTTAATTGAAGACGGTGTAGATTATATAGGGGCTTCGCCCCTCTTTAACATCTCTTTCCCCTCCCCATATCATGAGGAGAAGGATAAAGGGTGAGGAGTTAGTAAATAACCACAGATTGAGTTACTTTATATCATTAAAAGATGTAAAATAGACGAAAAATGAGGAGGTAAGAGATGTTAAGCGGCTTCTTAGCCACCGGCGGGCTTATCGTCGGTATTATTACCATTGGCGCTGGAATTGTTATACTCGTCTGGCCCAGGATAATTGCTTATATCATCGGTATATATCTCATCCTGGCTGGATTGTTCGCCATAATGGCCGTATTACGATGACCTAACTGTGCACACAAAAGGGCAGCAAGGTTAGCATTTGAGCGTAATGGAGAGGTGAGGCTGAGATTGGAGATTACTTTGTCAGTCGTTGCAAGTAGCGGTGCGCCTGAAGTGCCGCCTTAGCACCTTCGCCGGCAGCAATGACTATCTGTTTCTCCAGAACATCCGTCACGTCTCCAGCCGCATAAAGTCCGGGTATCTCGGTTTCACCGGCCGGCGTTACCGGTACCTCCCCCCACTTATTGAGTTTGACCAGCCCGCTTACCGCATCCGAGTTGGGTTCTAAACCAATCTCAATGAAAACTCCGGTAACATCCAGCCGCTTCTCCTTACCACCGGCGAGGTCACTTATTACGATTCCTTCGACGAGACCCTGCCCTTCAATTTTCTCAACATGGTGTTCAGTAAAAATATCGAGCTTTTTATCAGGCACCAGCTGGTCACCGAGAACAGTGTCGCAGGTCAAAGGGGTCAGTGAGACCATGTCCACGTGCTCTGCAATTTTCACCATGTCCAGCACTGCCTCTGCTGCCGAGTTGCCGCCGCCGACTACGGCTACTCTCTGCCCGGCAAAAATTGGCCCGTCACAGATGGCGCAGTAGGTCACGCCCCTACCGGCCAACTCTACCTCCCCCGGCACATTTAGCTTCCTCGGTCTCTTGCCAGTGGCAAAGAGCACCGCCCTGGCCTGATATTTATCACCGGTCTCAGATACAGCTTCAAAGCCCTGGTCTATTCTCTCAAGCCGGGACACTTTGTAACCAATTTTCTGGTCAATAGGAAACTGGTTCACCTGTGCCTGGAACTTATTTATCAGCTCCGGCCCTTCAATGAATTGATATCCCAGGTAGTTTTCAATACCTAGGGTAGTGTTTATCTGCCCGCCAATATCGCCGCTAATTAGTAATGTGTTCAGACGCTTACGAGCTGCATATACGCTAGCGGCCAGCCCGGCCGGCCCCCCACCAATCACCATTAACTCGTACATCGTTACCTCCTAATACGAGCAACTGCCCGTACCCGTATTCCCGTCCCATCTATGAGCCAGACACACTATGATAGCAGCTCATCTACCTTGGACTGGTTAAAACCCACCACAATCTCATCATCAATCATAATAACAGGCACACCCATCTGTCCCGACTTCTGTATCATCTCTTTGGCTTTATCCCTATCCTTTGCCACGTCATAGTCAACGTATGAGATTCCTTTCTGGGAAAAGTATTCCTTAGCCTTTTTGCAGTAGGGACAGGTAGGAGTGGAATAGATAACTACTTTTTTATCAGCCATTTTTCACCTCACACAATTGTTGTGGAATAGTCAAATCTTATAGCTATGTGCCACAGATGTCAAGGTCATTCCGGTAGAAAAGGGGCTGCATTTATGTCATGCCCCCTTTGTTAAAAATGCCAGCTAAGTAAAAAGAATGTCATCCCTTTCTTTACGGCGCCTCAAAATGTCATAACTTTTTAATCTTTTTCCCCCACATTTTATAACTTTTTTATTAAATTCCCCTATTATTATATTATACCAACTGTCTACTGCCCGGAAACATTGAAGACCTGGAAAAGGAAAATCATTTATTCGGATAAGGGATATAGATAAAGAAGAAAGAACCCGAAAATAAATTAGGAGGAACGACAATGGCATACACGGCAAAAATGGTACAAATTGGTCAAGAGATTCCAGATTTAGAGATGGAAGCATTCCATAACGAGGAAATCAAGAGCATCAAACTTTCTGACTACAGGGGCAAGTGGGTGGTTTTGATATTCTACCCCGCTGACTTTACCTTTATTTGCCCTACGGAGCTGGAGGAGGCAGCCGACTATTATGAAGAATTCAAGAAGTTAGGCGCCGAAATAATGAGTGTTAGCACCGATACGGTATTCGTTCACAAGGCTTGGCACGATCAATCTCCAGCTATTAGAAAGGTTAAATTCCCGATGCTAGCTGACCCCACCGGAAGACTCTGCCGAGAATTTGGCACTTATATCGAAGAGGAGGGGATTTCACTGCGAGGAAGCTTTATCATTGACCCCGATGGCATCCTCAGAGCCTTTGAGGTACACGCCAACAATATTGGCAGAAGCGCTAAAGAGCTTCTGCGGAAACTGCAAGCTGCCGTATTCGTTAGAGAGCATAAAGAACAAGTCTGTCCGGCCAACTGGGAGCCAGGGGAAGAGACACTTACCCCGGGATTAGAGCTGGTTGGTAAAATTTAAGCAGCCGAATCTAACTATAGAAGGAGGAAAAAACCAATGACTTACTCAGCAAAGGATTACAGCAATCTTATTGGCATGGAGGGCTTCAGTGAAACGCTACTTAAGAATCATTTTACCCTCTATCAAGGCTACGTGACCAATACTAACAAGCTGATGGACTCACTCGCCGCCATGCTAAAAGACGGAAAGGTCGGCACTCCGGAATACTCTGAGCTGAAGCGGCGGATGGGCTTTGAGTTCAATGGCATGCGCCTCCACGAGTATTACTTTGGCAACCTTGGCGGGAAGGGAGCCCTGGACAAATCGGGCAAGCTGGAGAGGAAGCTGGCGGAGGACTTTGGCAGCTATGAAGACTGGGAAAAGGACTTCAGAGGCACCGGAGCAATGCGTGGCATTGGCTGGACTATTCTATATCAGGATAACATAACTGGCAAGCTCTTTAACCAGTGGATTAATGAACATGAGACCGGCCACCCGGCGGGTTGCATTCCCCTGCTGGTAATGGATGTCTTCGAGCATGCCTTCATAACCGATTACGGGCTGAAGCGAGCCGACTATATAGCCGCCTTCTTCAACAACATAAACTGGAATGCGGTGGAAAGTCAGCTGAAGTAGACAACCTGCCACCAAAAGGGGGACATGGTGAACTACTAGACACAGAGCATGCCTGATGCTATATTGAGATATAAGGAAGCAGGTTAAAAAAGTAATTAATAAAAGGTGAAGTATGGAAGATTATTTAGCCATAATCAGGAGAATCATAGAGTGGCATCGGACTATCAGAGAACATGTAAAGCTTGTCGGCGACTCAATAAGTGACCGGGAGGCTTTAATCAGCCTGGAAAGAGCCCGTGCCGATTGGGTTCCAGGCCAACCGGAGCTTCAGGCCGAGACGCAATCAAAGCTATATCAGTCGGTAGCCGCCCTGGGCGATGGCCTCAAGAATCACTTTGATTATGAAGAAAAGGTTCTCCCACCATTGCTGGGTGAATTTTTCATGATGGCACTTGTACTCGACCACCGGAAAATAATGAAGGAAATCGACGAAGACAAAGTGATAGTGGGCGAGACTAAACTGGAGGGACTGAGTCGAGAGGATTTACTTTCCGCAGAGTCTCGCATACAACAGGCGATAAGTAGCCTCTGCCAGCTATCTGAAGAGCACCTTACCCGAGAAGAGGTAATCCTGGATATGCTGCAAAGGGCGCTGGAAGAGAAAGCGCAGAGCCAGAGCTGATTTAGGGGCACAATTCAGTGATTAGTTACCGGCGAACCGATTGAAAAGTCCTATGACGATAATAGATGAAGGAGTGTGCAGATGCTCTCTAAGCGGATAGAATCAGAGGGCATAGCCCACAATTCCTATTTTCTCGGCTTACCCGCATCGCTTACTCCAGTTAAGTTCAAACGCGCGATGGAAAAGGGAGCGGTGGTGATTGACTCCAGTGAACCGGCTGCCTTTGGCGGCGCCCACATCAGAGGAGCTTACAGCATCTGGCTTGAAGGGATACCGGCCTTCGCCGGCCGGGTGCTACCTCACGACAGACCAGTACTGCTGGTATCAGAAGACGAGTGCCACATCGACAAAGCAGTCCGCTACCTGATACGCGGCGGTTATGCCCAGATTGCTGGCTACCTCAAGGGCGGCATTGAGAGCTGGTGCAATGCCGGCTTTCCCGTCGAGAACCTGCCCTTACTCTCGGTACATCAACTCAAGGATAAGATGGAGCAGGGTGAGGAGCTTATCGTCCTTGATGTCAGGGGACAAGATGAGTGGGACTCCGGACATATAAAGGGGGCAATCCATATATACGTTGGCCATCTTGCGCAAAGACTGGCTGAGGTTCCCCGAGATAAGCCGGTGGCGGTTATCTGCCGGGTGGGGCACCGTTCCGGACTTGGCGCCAGCATCCTGCTCCGGGCCGGCTACCGCAATGTATACAATATCCTGGGCAGCATGAAGGCATGGGTTGCCGCCAGCTTTCCGGTAACTAATGATTAGCCGAAAGCCTGGTAAGAGTTTTTACGAAGGAGGGGAACAATAGCAACCGAGAAGAAACCGGAGGCTCTTTTAGCCGGGCTGACCTTGCTGGCCAAGAGGCTCAAGCCGCATGAATTTGCGGCTCCTGGGCAGAAAGAGGCTGTAGACGAGAAGAAAACGGAGATGAGTCTGGATGCAGAGGCTTCTGGTTCGACGAGTGAGCCGTCTCAGGGAGAATAGCAACCAGGGTATTATGCACAGCCCCACTGTCCATTTATTCCTGACTGAAGGAGGGCCGAATTGCCGGATGAACTGACCGAGCTACTGGATATGGCGGTATACAAGGAAATCGCTTCCCAGGCCCTGTACGAGGCTGGGCAAGGCAGGACCCAGGACCCCGGCGCCAGGGCCCTGATGAAAGAACTGGCTGAGGAGGAGCTCAAGCATTCAAAGTGGCTGAAGGATTTCAAGGAAAGAGGACTGGAAAAACGAGATTGGCACCGCCAGAAAGTGCCGAACCTGATGATTAGCGAGTATCTAACCGGTGGCGAGTCACTGGAGGGCGCGGGATTGCAGGATACGCTTATCTTTGCCCTGAAGCACGAGCAGCAGGCTATCGAGTTCTACCTGAAAATGATGGGCATAATGAGAGATGCGATGGCAAAGCGCCTTTGTGAAAGGCTGGTTCACGAAGAACTCAAGCATAAGCTGAAATTAGAGACGTTCTATGATGACCTGTTCTATCGAGGAGAAGAGGAGAAGACTGACTGACGGGTTATTTTATCAGTAAAGACAGGAGGAGGTGAGGCCATGTCAACAGATATAAATTTCATGGTTGGCGGCGAAGCCGGCCAAGGAGTGCAATCGGTGGGCCTCATGCTGGCCAAAGCTTTTGCCCGTGGGGGATACCATGTCTTTGCTGACCAAGACTATGAATCCAGAATAAGGGGTGGGCACAACTTTTTCCGGGTCAGGGCGAAGGACTCGATGGTAGGCGCCATCGCTGAGCCGGTGGACATACTGCTTGCCCTCAATAAGGAAAGCATAGACCTGCACCAGAAAGAGATGGCTAGTAAAGGGACTATCCTGTTCGATAGGGAAAAGATAAAGGATATCAGCAGCGATGGCATTTTTTTTGGCGTGCCTCTGGACAGCCTGGCTGAAGAGAAGGCAGGGAATAAGATAATGGCCAATACCGTCGCCATGGGCGCCGCTCTGGGACTGGTGGAATATAACCTGGAAATACTTGATAAGGTTCTGCGAGACCACTTCGGCGCTGGTGAAGTTGGCGAGAATAACGTCAAGGCGGTCAGGGCAGGATATGATTACGCCCGGGAGAACTTCAGGGGGGATTTTCACCGGCGTTTAAGCCCAATCGGTGATGTCAAAAGAATGCTGCTTAACGGAAATGAAGCCATATCCCTGGGGGCGATAGCCGCCGGCTGCAAATTCATGGCGGCCTATCCCATGACCCCGGCCACCTCGATTATGGAGTATCTGGCATCCAAGTCCAGGGAGTTAGACCTGGTAGTGGTGCATGCCGAAGATGAAATTTCGGCAATGAATATGGTAATTGGGGCCGGCTACGCCGGTGTCAGAGCCATGACGGCTACCTCAGGCAGTGGTTTTTGCCTGATGGTCGAAGGCCTGGGGCTGGCTGGCATCACGGAGACACCGATAGTTGCCGTGAACGCACAGCGCCCCGGTCCCGCCATAGGCCTACCCACCAGGGTCGAGCAGGGCGACCTCGAGTTCGTCCTTTACGCCCACCACGGCGAGTTCCCCCGGGCTGTCCTCGCCCCGTCCACTATTGAAGATGCCTTCTGGCTGACGGTTAAAGCCTTCAATCTGGCGGAGAAGTATCAGCTTCCGGTCATCCTGCTAACCGACCACGTTCTGGCAACCTCCTACACAACGGTTGACGGATTTGACCTCTCCCGGGTAACTATTGACCGGGGCGACCTCTTTTCAGAGGGGGAACAGGCTAAGCCAGATGGATATAAACGACATAAAATAACCGAATCCGGTATCTCACCCCGAGCTTTCCCCGGACTTGGCGAAGCTCTGGTGATAACTGATGCTGATGAACACGACGAAGAAGGCCACCTCACTGAGGATGCCCAAATCAGGACCGAGCAGGTGGAAAAGCGGCTACGGAAACTGGCCGGCCTGAAGGAGGATATCTCTGCCCCGGCGCTATACGGCCCCCAAAAGGCGGAGACCACGCTGGTGGGCTGGGGCAGCACCTATGGCGCCCTTCGTGAAGCCGTGGATATTCTGAACCAGGCAAGGGTCAGCACTAAGTTGCTTCACCTGAGTGAACTCTGGCCTTTCCCCGCCGAAGCGGTAGCGGCTGCCCTGGACACTGCCCACAACAGCTACGTAATTGAGAATAACGCCACCGGACAGCTTGCTCACTTAATCCGGGCCGAGACGGGTAAGAAAGTTAGCGGCAAAATCCTGAAATATGACGGTCGTCCTTTTACCCCGGAATACATTGCCGCCAAAATAAGAAAAGGGGAGGTGTAATGATGGTAACCATGGCTGATTATGCCGGGCTCAAACCCACCTGGTGTCCCGGATGCGGGAACTTTGGCATTTTGAGAGCGGTTAACCGGGCGCTGGTTCAGCTTGACCTCAGGCCCCACCAGGTGCTGATGGTTTCTGGCATCGGGCAGGCAGGCAAACTACCCCATTACACCAGGAGTAATGTGTTCAATTCTCTACACGGCAGGCCGGTTCCCCCGGCTATTGGCGCCAAGATAGCTAATCATGAACTTACCGTCATTGCCATAAGTGGTGATGGAGATGGCTACGGAGAGGGGGGGAATCACTTCCTCCACGCCATGCGCCGCAACCATGATATCACCTATCTGGTACACAATAACCAGGTCTACGGTCTGACCAAAGGGCAGGCCTCTCCTACCAGTGACCAGGGCTTCGTTACCAAGACAACACCTTATGGGGCCACCGCACCGATAAACCCCATGGCTCTGGCTGTAGTCAGCGGCGCCAGCTTTGTCAGTCGAGGGTTTGCCGGAGATATGGAGCACCTTGCCGGCCTGATTCAGAAGGGCATCGCCCATAAGGGATTTGCCCTTGTCGACGTGCTCCAACCCTGCGTTACCTTTAACCACAAAAATACCTATAGCTGGTACAGGGAGAGAGTATATAAGCTGGAGGAGGAAACAGGCTATGACCCCACAGACAAGATAGCCGCCCTGGACAAAGCCCAGGAATGGGGGGGGCGAATACCCATCGGGGTTATTTACCAGAAAGAACTGCCCACCTTCGAGGAACAACTGCCAGCTCTAAGAAAAGGTGTGCTGGTCAAGCAAAAGATTGAGCCGAGGCAGGCGGAAGAGCTGCTCAAGGAATTCCTTTAATGAACCAAAAACGATTACTTTGCCGGTAAGGAGTCAGCCAACCAGTGGAGGCTAATATTCTAGAAACCAAGATACTGAATAAATACCGCACCATTGCCGTAGTTGGCGCCTCACCCAACCCGGAGCGAGCCAGCTACGGGGTAACCAGCTACCTTATGGAGCAGGGTTACCACGTAATCCCGGTCAACCCGAACGCCCAGGAAGTGCTGGGTAAAACCAGCTACCCCAACCTCAGTTCGGTACCGGAAAAAGTGGAGGTGGTGGACATATTCCGGCGTTCAGAAGAAGTAATGCCAATCGTTGAGGAGGCAATCAAAATCGGGGCGAAGGCAGTGTGGATGCAGGAAGGGATTATTAACGAGGAAGCGGCGGCCAGGGCAAGAGCCGCCGGGCTACTGGTAGTCATGGATAAGTGCATGTTTAAAGAGCACCATCGTCTTATGCAAAACAGCTAGACTAATTAGGGCACGATGACAGAAACAACCGCAGAAATAAGCGGGTAACAATGTTTTCTGTTCCATGCCCTTAGCCTACCCTGATATGACAGTCCTCCGAGTCACTTACCAGATAGAACTTTTGAGCTAGTTTCTGCTTTTCTTTGAAAACTCTAGCACCCACGTCCAACTTTCGGCTAGGTAGATAAAATAATAAAGAGGAGAGCCTCCCGAATTTCGGGAGGCTCTCCGTGTATCGGTGCTAGCCTAAAGCTAGACCATTCGCCTGATCCTGGTCGACCACTCCCCGGCGTAGCTACCTCTAGTACGCTTTCCCACTCAACCGGTACAGCCCTACTCCAACCCCACCAAGGGCAATTCCCATGATGACCATAGAGACACCACTGGCGATAACCACGGTGGTCACACCATACCCCAGCTGGGCAAGATTCAGGGAGTTCTCCATAGTCATAGCCTTGAGAATTGTATCACGTCTGGGGTCATCCCTATCCAACTCCGAATAAATCCCGATATCCAGACGATGCTCTCTGAGGGTCTCCGCCATTAATTCCGCTTCGGCTGCTGTGTCTATTACGCCGGCTATCTCTTCATTCCCATTATAGGTTGCCTGTTCTATCCGCATCGCCTCCGTTATCACATTGTTCTTGTCAATACCCTGGAAAATGAACACGGCACCCATGACCAGGGCCATCACACCCAAAAGTAACACCGCCCTTCCCAGATTGCGATTTAAACGTATCATTTTGCACCTCCTTTCACCTTAAGTATAAGGGGACAGGAAGGTAGCTAACAATCGGGGAAAATATAGATTTTTTGAGGGTAGAAATCAGGGAAATCCCTGACAGGGAGCCCTAGTCCAAAAGCCCTTGACTTCGAGCGTATTTCACCAGGTCAGCCCTGGTGCGCAGTTCCAACTTCTCCAGGATGTGGGCGCGGTGTGTCTCCACCGTCTTGACGCTGATGATAAGGAGATCGGCTATCTCCTGATTAGTGTAGCCATCAGCAATTAGCTTGAGGATTTCTTTCTCTCGCCTCGTCAAGTCCTCGTAGTTCTGCTTTTGCTCCTCCTGCCCCACCGCCCGAAGGTAACGCTTGATCACCATCTTGGCGGCCAGAGGACTGAGAAAGGCTTCGCCCCGGTATACAGCATGGATAGCGTTAATAAGGTCTGTATCAGCGGAGTCCTTCACCAGATAGCCAGCGCCCCCGGCTTCCAGAATCTGAAAGAGGTACTCCTCACTGTCGTGAATAGTAAGCACCAATACTTTCACCTCAGGACAACTCTGGTGAATGCGGCGGGTGGCCTCCAAGCCGTCCATCACTGGCATAGTGATATCCATCAGGACGATGTCGGGCGAAAGTTTCTCAGTTTGGGCCACTGCCTCCAGGCCATTGCCGGCCTCGCTTACTACTTCTATATCCGGCTCAGCGCTGAGTAGGGCACGCAGCCCCGCCCGCAGGATAGCGTGGTCATCAACCAACAATATCCGGATCTTATCCACCATCGCTCTCCCCCAAAGGAGATTTTGCCACTACCTCCGTACCTTGGTCAGGGGCGGTGTTTATCTCCAGCTCACCACCTATCATGGACATTCGCTCTCTCATGCCGAAGATACCAAGCCCCCGTTCCTTCGATTTCATAACCTCATCCATATTGAATCCACCGCCATTATCCCTTATGGTAACCACCACCGAATCATCCTCACGCCTCATGGAAATCCATACTGAGGTGGCCCCAGAGTGTTTGACCACGTTGGTAAGGGCCTCCTGGACTACCCGGTATAGGACTACCTCCACATTGCTCGGCGGTCTTCCCCTGAACCCCGTCACTTGAAAATCGATATCGATATTGAATTTCTCGGTATACTCGCTGGTATAAGACCGGAGGGCAGGGATAAGCCCCAGCTCATCGAGGTCGCTAGGCCTCAATTCCAGGGTCAATCGGCGTACTCCATCCAGAATCTGCGAAGTATAAGCCCGCAGGTCGGCTACCCTCTTTTCCCTATCCTCCGGCTTCCCCTTCTCCAGCATCTTCAGTTCAATCATGAGAAAGGTAAGTGCCTGACTGGTCTCGTCGTGGAGTTCCCTGGCCACTCGTTTCCTCTCCTCTTCTTGGGCACCGAGCACCCTGGTAGAGAGCTCCTCCAGCCTCTTATGGCTGGAGGAGAGTTCCTCCAGCATGGAGTTCAGGGTGTCGCGGAGGCGAGTGATAACCGGGTCACCCAGCGGCGTTCTCACCACCCTAGCCATGAAGTCGCCACGATACACCGCTTCCACTGTTTCCTGGAGAGCGGCCAGGGGCTTCAGGGCAGCTTTGAGAATCAAGAAGTTCACCGCGATGCTCAGGATTATTCCCATGAGGACGAAAATGACGATGAGCTGAGGAGCAGAACGGTTATGTAGTTCTTGGGTCAACCAGGTGCCCACCACCGCCCCCACCACAATGATAAGCGTGTTGGCAATGAGAATCTTGTAGAATATGGATAAGTTCATCAACTTTTCTTTAAGGCTCTTCATTTAGAATGAACTCCGTTTTGAAGGTGGTTAGTCTATTGCACCCGCTCAAAAACAAGTGAAGACACACAGACCTGCCCCCGTGCTTTATATCCGGCAGTCAGCGCCCTCTGGAACTCCCAGATAAGTCCAGTTTACTCTAGGTGTTGCCTCAACATCAACACATTCACCGTGAAGTACTACCGACTTCACCCACTTAGCCGTTGATTTATGTCTATCGTGTTTCAGTCGTAAAGGTAGGGGAGAAATATATACAATTGATTATCATAAATGGGATGTGATAAACTGTGGCTCACGAATGTTTCTAGTTTGCAGGATTGTGTGGTAAATCCGTTCACATAAATCGGAGGACAGGGCAATGGCGACACCGGTAACTCTCGAGGAAATTTTAAACAAGGCTATAGAGAAAGAGGTCTATGCACAGCAGTTATACCTCAGCCTAAGCCAGAAAGTGAATGATGAAACCGCCAGGGATACCTTCCTGGAACTAGCCCAGCAGGAACAGGGCCACCAGAACCTGCTGGAACGCTACCAGCGGGGCGAGCTAACGGAGGGGGCGCTTGGCCAGGAACAGGCCATAGATTATAAAATTGCCGAACGGCTTAACCAACCGGAACTATCGGTCGATATGAAACTCCAGGAGGTCTTCCTGCTCGCCGCCAACCGAGAAATGGCCTCGCATGATTTCTACCTGAGTCTTGCCCAAATCCATCCGGCGGGAGAGGTGAAAAGGCTGCTGGAAGAGCTGGCGGCGCAGGAGCTGGAGCACAAACAGAGAGTGGAATTTCTATATACCGAGGTCGCCTTTCCTCAAACTAACGGTGGATAAGGATTTACGGAGATGTCAAAAAACCCTATGCCGTAAACAACTGAAATAAGTAAATCGCGATTAATATAAAAGGAGGAATAAAATGAAAATAAAGATAGTCTTTTACAGTATGTATGGCCATATCTATAAAATGGCTGAGGCGGTAGCCAAAGGGGCTCGGGAGGTTGACGGCGCCGAGGTGGAATTACTTCAGGTCCCTGAGCTAGTTCCAGAAGATGTACTGGAAAAGTCAGGGGCTAAGAAAGCGCGTGAAGCCTTCGCCCATATTCCGGTAGCTAAGGTCGATGATTTGGCTGATGCCGATGCTATCATCTTTGGCATACCAGCTCGCTTCGGTAATATGTGTGCCCAGATGCGCAATTTCCTCGACCAGACCGGAGGGTTATGGGCACAAGGGGCCCTCATTGGCAAAGTGGGTAGTGTATTCACTTCCACTGCCACCCAACACGGCGGACAGGAGACGACTATCATTACCTCGCACATTACGTTGCTTCACCAGGGGATGGTCATCGTGGGGATGCCCTACTCCGAGACTGGTCAGAGTACACTGGAAGAGATAAGCGGCGGCAGTCCCTACGGTGCCAGCACGATTACTGCCCCTGATGGCAGCCGCATGCCCAGCGAGAACGAACTGGCCATGGCCCGCTTCCAGGGCCGCCATGTTGCCACCATCGCCAAAAAGCTGGCGGGTAAGTAGACACAATTCAGTTATAATGCGATAAGGTGTTCCTACCGGGTTTCGGCAATTATCTCGCGTGAGATTGCCTAAAAACCTGTCCACCTGGGGATAAGGTCACTAAAAAAAGGAGGCATTACTATATGGTCACCAATCCAAAGGCAAAAGAACTGGAGGAAAAGGGAAAGGTTGAATACAACAACTTCACCCTCTGGCCTCACTTTCATAAAGAGAAGATGAACTGGGCATCCGGGATAAGGACAAAGAGGGATACCGAGATAATAGTTATTGCCTCTACCGGAAGGGACCCGTTGGAGGACGCACCATGCCGCACTCCTGATGAGGAACGGGCGGGAAAAGGCAAGGTGGTGGGCGACATAAAGGAACAGACCCGTCAGGTGCTGTGGGACATTAAGCAAGCTCTGGAAATGATGGGCGCTTCCCTGAAGGATATTTTCCTGTTCCATTATTTCCTGCCCAGACGAGAGGATGTATTTGACTTTCGCGACGAAATGTATCGCTTCTTCAAGGAATTTGAGCCTGACCTGAGGGAAAACCCCAGAATGAGCGTATTACTCAGGGGTGTTGGCCTAGACCTGAAAGAGATGTATGTCGAAATAGAAGTGTGGGCTGTAGTTCCCGGAAGAAAAGAATAAATATTGTGGAGAGCATGGTTTCAGGAATGCCATTTCAAGGTCATTTCACCCGAACTCTGCTGACATTAACCTCTATTATTCAGACCGAAAATGTATGAAAAACGGGTTCTCCCCAGGCAAAGCTTGCTCAGTGTTTTAGCCAGCCTCAGTGCCGGGCCGGGAGAGCTCCTGACCATGTATGTTGAACCTGCTTCATTCCCAGGCCGCATAAACGAGCTATTGTCCGAAGCGCCGTTTACGGCGTATGCTGAAGAAGTAGATGAGTCAGCCAGTAGTGAAGCGGTTACCAAGGAAGCTGAGAGGTACGGAACAGGAGCCGCCATCTTCTGGAACGGGCATGGCAGTAAGTATATAATATTGCCATCATTCCCGGTCAGTATGAACAGAGCAATGATTGGCGGAGTTGATACATCGCTGCTATTAGAATCACTGGAAGGCAGACATACCATAGGTGTGGTGCTGGTCACCTGGGGCTCATACGGCATAGGCGTTTTCGACGGTGACCACCTGGTAAAATCAAAGGTAGGCACCGGGTATATCCATAAGGAACATAAAAAAGGCGGACGAAGCCAAAAGAGATTCGCCCGCAGAACGGAAGAGCAAAGGAAGGATTTTCTGAGGAAGGTCGGTAACCGCGTTGAGGAAATACTGGGCAGATACACCCTGGACCATATCTTCTTTGGCGGAAACAGGTTAATTCGCCAGCCACTCTGGCACGAATGCCGATATCTGAAAGCCTATAGAATCCCGGGGAGAGTTCTGGATATAAGGTATGCAGACAGGGAAGCCCTGAATAACAGTCTCTCTGAAATAATGAAATCCGTGGTGTTTATTTTTTAACAAATGACTGAATGATAGCAGAGTTCCACCACATTTCGGACTGTCAGACTTGGCCAGATATGACTGATACCTGTCATAAGAGACCATGGAGTCAGCGGTATAATGCCGATGAGAGTGGTGATTACGCCACAAATAGTCGATTAGGGCCGGTCAAGCCGGCTGGCCGCCGTGCCTTCAATATCGACCAGATATTTATCAAACGCCACGTAGTCTTTAATCGGCTTTGCCACCTCACTTGGCCCGTAATAGTACCAGGCGGCGTCTTTATTGACCTTCCCTTCGACGACAACATCATAATAGCCCGACTGACCCTTCCAGGGGCATGTATACTGTCTTTCGCTGTCCCGCAAAAATTCTCGCTTCACCGAATCGGGAGGGAAATAGATATTCCCCTCGACAAGTACGCCCCGGTCACTTTCGGCGAGTACTTCCCCATTCCAAATCGCTTTAGCCATTTTTCACCTCCCCTGTAATACACAGTTTATTTTACACCTATAAGCGGAAGTTACCTACTCCACACAGCAGCTCATCTTGGAAATATCCCGCGTGAAGGACTGCGCCACCAGCTTGATGGCTTCGCTCATAGTCGGAAAGACATGAACCGTATCGATGATGTCGTCAATGGTGAGCTTGAACTTGACCGCCAGGACTGCTTCGTGGACGAGGTCAGCCGCCATAGGTGCCACTATATGCACTCCCACGATAGCTCGTGTCTCCGGGTGAATGGCCATCTTTATCAGACCCCGTGTCTCCTTGATGACCCTGGCCTTGGCTACCTGTTCCATTCTCACCGTGCGGCAGGCACACACATTATAGCGTCCCATGTACTCTTCTTCGGTAAGTCCCACACTGGCTACCTGGGGGTCGGTGAATACCGCCTTGGGCACCGAATCGTAATCGATGGTTTTCTTCGTCCCCTCCAGGGCATTGCTGGCAGCTACGTGGCCTTCTTTAGCCGCCACTGTCTCCAGAAAAACCCTGCCAACTACATCTCCTGCCGCCCATATGTGAGATGTCGAGGTCTGCAGTTCTTCATTAACCGCTATAAAGCCGCGTGGGCTCACCTCAACCCCCGCTGCCTCCAGGCCCATATTGTCACTATTAGGACTCACACCTGTAGCCAGCAGTAATTCCTCCCCCTTTACGGTGAGCCCCCGTTTGCCCAGCCTGGCCTCCACAACCTTCAGTTCTCCTTCCTCACGGAGTTCCTCAACATCCACCCCGGTATGAATTTCGATGCCCTCTTCTTCCAGGCAGCGCTGAAGCTCATCGGCAACCTCTGGCTCAGCCAGAGGAAGGAGCTGACCCTCCTTCTCCAGCACCGTCACTTTAGTGCCAAAGCGAGCGTACATCTGGGCGAACTCCAGGCCCACGGGACCGGCGCCAATGACAATCATGGACCTGGGCAGACGAGACAGGCTCAGCGCCTCCTGGTTGGTGAGGTAGCGCACCCGGTCAATGCCCTTGAAAGGCAGAATACGAGGTCTGGAGCCGGTGGCGATGATAAATTTACCTGCCTCCAGGATTTGACTATCTACCTCCACCCGGTTGGGAGAGATAAACCTGGCCTTACCCTCCATTATGTTAATACCCAGCCCCTCAGCGACATTGGTGTAGTTGCTCCCCCTTAGACTGCCCACTATCTCATCTTTCTGCCGAATGGCAGCGCCAAAGTCAAGCGAAGTGAGATGCCCGTTCCTTATTGCCTGAAATCGGGGGTGTTGGGGGAGATAGAATTCGCTCCCAATCTCCAGCAGCAGTTTAGAGGGCACGCAGCCCACGTTGACGCAGGTGCCGCCTAGAGGCCAACCCACCATTAATGATCACTGCCTCAGCCCCCATTTCCGTGGCCCTGGTGGCGGCGGCAAAGCCAGCACCTCCACCACCAATAATAATTAAATCAAACTTGTCCATAGTAATCCTCCTTCAATTTAATATTTCTGCGCTACATAGCATCCCATGAAGCATTTATAACAAAGTTAAAAAATCATCTGGTGTAGAGTTCAGTTTCAGGGTGGAAGGCATACCAGGCAAACCAGAAACCTCTATCCTTAACAATCTCCTCTCCCGTCTCCAGGTTGGTCACCCTTACCACACCGGCATCATCTCTTTCCAACCTTATCCTGACTCCGCCAACAATATCCTCTATAGTCTTCAATTCAACTAAATCGTCCTCTTGATAGGCTCTGTAGGCCCCATTCATCTCTATGCCAAATATATTCGTCTTGGGGTGAACTCTATCGTCACTATTCTCCACCGGAAAAAGGATGAAGCTATCTTCATAGTAGCTACCATAGGGGTCAACTCCATAAGACCTGATGAACCCGGTTTCCTGGCTCAGCACCTCAGAGTCGGGATGTTCCTTCTTCCAGTCCCGCCAGACTACAGTGTCTACCGATATAGGAGTTAGCCTGGTTCCAGCCAATTCACCGACAATGGCCATTTCATCAAGCTGGCTCCAGTAGGAGTCTGTCTTTCTATCATACAGGACCAGGTTCGAGTTATAGAGCTTACCGGAGACGCCGAACTCTACCGCTTCTCCATTTATCACTCGCTCAAAGGCAACGCCTGAGCCGCATAGCGGTCAGTAAGTGATTAATATCGGGTCGCCGGCAATAATATCGTTAACAATCTCGTGCCACACCATTATTTGCAGCGGGTAGACCCTCTTCACTCCTTTATAGATGATGGCCAGAACCAACTCGTTATCCTCTATCCACTCATCAGCTTCGGCAACGGAAACATATAGAGGATTATCGATTGACGGGATTCCGTCTTTGGGAGGGCCCCCGCCGATAAGCTTGTCCGGGTCAACAATATACTTTACTCCTTCTTCGGTCAACTTTACCCCCATTTCTTTTTCTATCTCGGTAAGCTCTGGAATATTCTCCGGGGCTGGTGCCAGCGCTGGAGCTGGTGCCGGTACCGGTGCCGGTGCCGGCGGCGGGGCGGGTGGTGGAGTTGGAGCCGGTTGAGCACAGCCAGCCACGGTAATAACCAGCAGACTCATCAGCAAAAGTACCAGTGTCTTTTTCATCTCGCCTCCTTATCCCAATATTCTAAAAACGAAAAACAAATAGTATATCGAAATACCCAGCATTATTATGCCAACGGTAAGATTTATTTTTCTCCTCTGCGCGGTTAAGAAGTTAATTATGGCATCGGTGGCCGTCGTAGAGATAGCGGCAAAAACCAGAAGGGGAAAGCCAATGCCAAGGCCAAAGAACAGGAAACGCAGCATATTTTCCAGGAAACTCAGGGCCGATATGGTTCTGGTAAAAAGGGCGGCAATAAACAGTGGATTGCAGGGGACAACAATAGCGCCGAAGAAAAAACCGAACAGGAAGGCGCTTGCCCAGGGGTTTCGGGTGACCGGCGCATGACCTTTGGGCAGGAACCTGCCCACGTCAACGTTAAATATCAATAACAGGCTGATGACCAGCAATATGCCAAAGGCGATAGGCGATACAATACCGATGATATTGGTCAGCGACACCTCCAGAATGGTGGTAAATATTAGCCCGAGTATGACCATAAACAGAATCACGCCGGAGGTGATAATAAGCCCGAATAAGACGATGGTCATTCTGCCAGCTTCCTTCCCGGATAGCTGACCGGAAAGGTAAACTAAAAAGCCCGGATATAGCGGCAGAACACAAACTGCTCCCAGTGGCGTAAGTAACCCCAGGACAAACGCCGCACCCAGTTCCGATAAGAGTACCATTACTGACAGCCTGCCTCTATTTCAGCGAGCAAATCATCAACCCGCTTGACACCACTTCTCAGCAGTCTTGTAGACTGGTCTTCACAAATCAGTACCACCGGGGCGCTGGGCGCATTGACCACGCTGAGGCCAAACTCATCAATCAAGGCATTGGTGAGTTCAATTGGAGAAACGGCGAAATACCAGTCCAGGCCATTCCTTTCTATATGTTCCCTCACCTTGGCTACATCTTCATTGGGGTCTGTGTCCAGGGATATGTGTACAATGGCATCACCCTCCCTTTCCCTGACCTTGGCTATCTCCATCTGCTGCCTCAGACAGGTGGGGCACCAGACGGCAAAGCTTTCCAGCAAAACCGGCCTGCCTCTAAAGTCGCTAATTCTGAAGGTCTGCCCCGTGGCCGCGTCGGTAAGCTCTATGTCCATCCAGGCACCAGCCCCAGTCGGAGTCGGTGCTGGCGCGGCGCAGCCGCTCGCCAGAACAATGCCCGCCAGAGCAACTACTGCTAGCCAGTACTTGAACTGAAATTGTTTCATACCGTCACCCCCTCAGTTCCAATCTTCACTCATCCTATATAGCCGACAAACCCCATTACAATACTAGAAGATTGGCTGTAAAATAATCATAAAATAGCGGGAGAAAAGGTTAAACTTTTATTACATTTTGGTATTTAGAACGACGTTGAGCTTGACTATCCGGAGGAGCTTGCCGCTCAAGAGGTGAAAACTTTTTATACCTGTCGCGCCAGGGCGGCGGCGCCAATTACCCCAGCCTTACCACCCAGGGCGGCAGTAACGATGCGCAAGCCTTCTGCGGCTGCCTTCAGGGCATTAGCCCGAACTATAGGCTCTATCATGGTGGCATATTGTGGCAGGCCCTGGATAACACCACCGCCGAGCACCAGCAGGCATGGGTTGAAGGCATTGACAATGCTCACCACACCGGCCGCCAGGTATTTTGCCGTCTCTTCTACCAGATGGCAGGCTAGAGGGTCTCCACTGGCATAAGCCTGAGCAACGGTGACCGCCGAGACCTGTTGTATGCCTCCTGCCAGAGCAACCAGCCGCTGTCCGGCCTGAGGGTCGGCCTGCACTGCCTCCTGTGCCCGCTCCGCAATCGCCCAACCGCCACCGTAAGCTTCCAGGCAACCACGGTTGGGACAGCGGCAAGTGCGCCCACCGGCCACAATAGTGATATGCCCCAGCTCACCGGCCGCGTTTTTACACCCCTCCACCAACCGCCCACCACTCACCACACCCCCACCAACACCGGTGCCCACGAGCAGGCAGACCAGGTCGTCCACACCCCGTCCGGCGCCAAAATGCCACTCCCCGTAGGTAGCCGCCCGAACATCATTGGTAACGACAACCGCCATATCCAGTGCCTCCTCCAGGCTTGCCCGCAGGGACACATTGTGCCAGCCCAGGTTTGGGGCGAAGAGCAGCGTTCCGGTGGCTTTATCCACCTGCCCGGCCACACCAATACCCATGCCCTGCGCCGACTGACCAGCCTCGCCCATGCAAGCCCTGGCAGAGGTGACTATATCAGCGATTACTCCATCGGGGCCCTTCTCAAGGTGCGTTGGAAGGCGGTGAGATGCCAGGATGCGGCCTGACGCATCCACCAGCGCAGTCTCCATCTTGGTACCACCAAGGTCTACACCCAGGCTCGGCATTTTTTTATCTTCCGTCATAACTCATGCACCCACGTTTGTGCCCACCATCAATACCGTCACCACCCACCAATAGAGACTGTACTTAGCCGACTTCTCTTTGTCAAGCCTCTGTTGATATCCGTTACCAACGCCCGACCACCACCAGAAACCGAGTTTGAAAGCAATGAGGAACAAGCTGTCTTCCGATTGACATTTTCTATCAGGCAGGCTATATTGACTTCTGAACATAGACGCCTCGAATACCCAATATAACTGACGGAGGAAGCCATGGTTACTGACGTTGAACGTGTCCTCAGTCACATCAACCGTGAGGAATTGGGCGAACTGGCTACCTCGCTGGCTAACATTTACAGCCCTCCTGGCCAGGAAAAAGAGGTAGCCGATTTTGTTGAGGAGTGGCTGCAACACGAAGGATTCGAGACAAAAGTAATCAGCCTCACTCCAGAGCGACCGAATGTAGTGGGAACACTGAAAGGGGCTGGAGGCGGCTACAGCCTGCTCTTTAACAGCCACATGGATGTCGCCCCTTCAACGCCAGAATTCTATAGGGACCCGATGAACCCCATTATGCGTAGCGCATGGAGAGAGGGAGACATACTCTACGGGATGGGTGTCATTAATGACAAGGGGCCGATGGCATGCTTTCTGGGCGCGGCCAAAGCCATAAAGAACGCCAGCATCGCTCTTAAAGGTGACCTTATTCTCACCGCCGTTTCTGGCGAGATTGGCTATGAACCGGTTGACGAGTTCACGGCGCCGCAGTATTTGAGTAAAGAGGTTGGTGCCCGATTTATGGTTTCCCACGGCACGATTGCTGATTATGCCCTCGTTGCCGAGGCAACACGCTTCCGCCTTGCCTGGGTTGAGGCGGGCAAGGCTTTTTTCAAGATTACTATTTTTGGCGACCGCGCTATGTATACTCCATATATCAATCGCCCCTACGACCCCGAAAAGCATCCAAATGCCATCGTGCGCATGTCCAAGTTAGTCCTGAAGCTCGAGGACTGGGCTCTGGACTATGAGAAAAAGAACACATATATATGCCCCGGCGGTACTCTGATTCCCAAGGTTAATCTCGGCGCCATGAGAGGAGGCGCCCCCTATCGCCCCACCATATCCCCGGAACTATGCTCACTTTATGTCGACTGCCGTACCACCCCCAATCAGGACGTGCTGGCTCTCAAAGCTGAGCTGGAGGAGTTAATCCGTGCCCTGGGCATGGAGGGCACGGTAGAGCTTTATGTCTTCCGCCGGGGTTATGAAGCTCAAAATATAGACCGTCTTAGCCGCGCTATCGCCCAAGCTCACCTCGAAACTTTTGGGGAGAAGCCACAACCAGTCGTTGGTCCCGAATGCAGCATGTGGCGAGATATAAATGTCTTCAATGAAGTCGGCATTCCGGCAGCGACATACGGGCCGGCAGTGGGAGCCGGGATAGGGGACAATTTCAATATTGCTCTTGACGACCTGGAGAAGGCAGCCGGGATATATGCCATGGTGGCTCTTGATATATGTAGCCAGGCGAAGAGCGCCTAAAAGGTCGTAGCTTCAAATCCGTGCGATTGACGACTTACGAATGGTAACTGCACATAGTCTAATTGACACCCATGCTCATTTGGATGAGATAAAAGACCTTGAGCCAGCTATTGCCCAGGCTAAAATGGCTGACATTATGGCGATAATCGGGGTTGGCTCTGATTATGAATCCAATCAAAAGGTCCTGGCTTTTGCCCGTGACTATAAAGACTTCGTCTACCCGGCGTTAGGTCCTCACCCCTGGAATTTAAAAGCTTCATAAATCGACCGCACCCTGGATTTTATCGAGGCTCATATCGGTGAAGCGGTAGGCATAGGTGAAATTGGGCTGGACTACCATAAGCGGGTAAGGGCAATAGCGGAAAAGGATTACCAGAAGCGCATGCTCAAGGAGCTACTAAAGATAGCTAAAATACATAAAAAGCCAGTCATAATCCATTCCCGGTATGCGTGGCGAGACGCCCTCAGTTCAGTGGAAGAAGCGGAAATAGAAAAGGCGGTATTTCACTGGTACACCGGAACTTCCAGCGTATTAAAGGAAATAGTCAGTCAAGGCTATTTTATCTCAGCAACTCCGGCCGTGGAATACCACGAGGAACACAGAAGAGCGGTAAAGGAAATTCCATTGGAAAGATTACTCCTTGAAACCGATTCCCCGTCACCTATGGCAGGGGAAGGGAGCTTGAGTATGAATCCAGACCTGTCGATGTTTGCCGGGTACTGAGGGGAGTAGCAAAATTAAAAGGGGTGAGCGAAGCTCAGATTGCGGAAGCGACCACCGATAATGCGCTGAGATTTTTTCACGGACAAAGTTGAGCGTTCAACCCTGCCCAGGCCTGAACTGAAGGCGCCGGCTTATTGCGACCAGCTATTACTGGCCTAAGAATATAGCCTATCACCTTACCAAACCCGCCGGCCATACTTAAAGACAACAGCTTGTTAGCAGGTATTATATCATGCCACCTAGTAACTCTGTAAATATAGTTAATACCATTGGGGTAATAAAACCTAAACCCAGTACTAAAGAGCGAGTTGACAAAAAGGGTAGCCTAGTGATATAGTTTCACTCTAATAAGGGTAATAAATTATATATTTTTACCCAGGGTATTGACAAATGGTCTTTTTTATGCCATAATGTGGCCATATGGCTTTTTATTTACAGTAATCAAACACCAATTGTGCAGTGAAGTAAACCACAAGGCAGCAAATTATGGTACGGGAAAAAAGTTTCAAGGTAGTAACGGCACTTATCCTGGTAGTTGCCGTTACTACTTCATTGTGGTTTGCCGCCCCGGTTAAAGCGCTTACTATAGATATTTCTGACCCCTCACCTACAACCCTAGGCAGCACCGTTTCCTTCAATGTCATAGTGAGTATTGAGGATTCAGAACTCCTGCCCATAAAAAGCGTTGATTTAAAAATTTACAATGTAGCCAATCCTGCTACCTATTATGATCAGTATACTGACTTGTCCTTAGAAGATGAAGCTTATGTTACCTATACGACAAGTGGAACCGGTGCTGACGCATCTATTATGGCCGACGCTGATCCTACGTGGGGGTATTTTACCACCGGCGCTGGCTCTGTCGTATGGCGAGACTATGGATACACCTTTTCCCCGATAGTCGGAGGCTACGGATACCAAACCGGGACAGGAACTACATCAATAACCTATAGTATCAACTGGACACCGCTATCAGGTTGGCCAGGGGGCGGGTATAAAGTTGATGCCAAGATTACCGCTCAAGATGACCAAACCTTCACCGAGACCAGCACTGCTTTCACACTCTCCACGCCGTCAGTCGGTGGTGGTGGTGGCGGCGGTGGTGGTGGTGCATCGGGTGTTACCAGTGTATATGATATAATCACCCCTCAGGGCAGGCTTACCCAGGCTGTAACCGCTGAATCCGATGATGGCGAAGTCGAGCTTTTCATGGCTAAAAATACTATCGCTTTGACCGAAAAGGGCCATCCACTACGCCGCATAATCATGCGTGCCATGGCAGAGCCTCCAGAGCCACCCGCAGATGCCAGAATTATTGCCCTCGCTTATGACTTTTCGCCGGATGGGGTTACCTTCAACCCGCCGGCGACCCTTACCTTCACCTATGACCCGGCTCGTATACCGGATGGAGCTACTGCAGATAGCCTGGTAATCGCATGGTGGGATGAGGAGTCCGGCGAGTGGGTTAATCTGGTCTCCACGGTTCACCCAGAAACCAACCCACCAACCATCACTGCCGAAATAAGCGGCTTCACTGTCTTCTCCGTCATCGGTTACACCCGTCCGGCTGCCTTTGCTGCCAGTGACCTGGCCATATCTCCCATCGAGGTTACTGCTGGGGCGACGGTAACCATCAGCGCCGTGGTCACCAATACCGGCGACCTCGCCGGCGACTATCAGGTAATCCTCAAGATTAACGATGAGGTAGTGGCTACCTCCGTCATTGCCCTCGATGGCGGTGCCAGCCAGAAGGTGATTTTCACCTCCATCAAGGACGAGACTGGAGCCTACACTGTAAACATTGATGGTCAGACCGGGACATTCGTTGTCAAGGCGCCGCCGGCGATACCCGTACCGCCCAAACCGGCCGAGTTCGTTACCAGCGGCCTGATAATCGCCCCGACCATGGTTGACGCCGGGGAAAGCGTAACTATCAGTGTTTTGATTACCAACACTGGTGACCTCGCCGGCACCTATGAAGTAACACTTAAGTTAGATAACGTGGCCGTGGCTACCAAGAATGTGAGCCTGGATGGCGGTGCCAGCCAGATGGCAACCTTCACCACTTCTAAAGACGCAGCCGGAACCTATACCATAGATATCGGAGGTTTGTCTGGCACGTTCACGGTCAGGGCAGCACCGCCACCCATACCAACCATTAACTGGTGGCTCATTGGCAGTCTTATTGCGGCGGCCATGATTATTGGAATTATAGCCTCACTGCTATACCTGCGCCGCCGGGCTTTACTGATTGAATAGGGGCGCTCAGCCAGAGCAGTGTGGAAGAGGATATGGAAATTATTAAAAATATTTCTGGTAAGGTACTGACAAATTGACGCAAATGGCAAAATTTTACTATACGAATGGTCTATATTACAATGACAACTTATACTAATGACCGATTGACACAAATGGCTCGAGCCTAATATAATTGCCCATTAAGCGGCATTATATTTGCCTAGAATATTTTAGGGTGAGGTAAAACTTGATTACTACAGTTACCACCACCACTGTAACCACGGTAACCACTGTTGCCTCCATGGGCTTGACGGCTGCCATCACCATTGCGGCTGTAGTCAGCCTGATATTCTTTCTAACCATTAGAGAATTGGCCAGTGCCGGTGGGTCAGCCGCTTCCTTACGCATGGCCAGGTTTTTCGGCATTGGTATCTTGCCCCTGGTGATGGCATTCGCCGTTATAGTTCTCGTAAAAATTGTTGAGGTGCTAGCCTAAAAAAAGAAGGGCACTACCAAGAACAGCATTATATTAGTTATCCCGTGAGACAGGGTCACACCCAAAAGTGACCCTGTCTTTTTTACCACCCAGCTAAAGAATAGAGCAACCGAGAAAACGAAGATAACATCAAGCCAGGAAAGAAATCCCATGTGCAGGATAGCGAATAGCCCGCTGACATATAGCATCCCAGGCCACCGAAATCGCTCCACTGCAGCACGCTGAAGCACCCCGCGAAAGATAAACTCCTCCACGAACCCGGTGGTCGCCAGGAGAACCAGTGCTGGCAGCCATGCTGACTGCCAGGTAAGCTCAGCCACCATCGCCTCTGGTGCCAGGATTAAATATTCAACTATCCCAAACCCAATCCCAGTCAATCCCACCGCTATCTGAATCGGGAATAATCTAAAGTTAAGCCCAATCCCTTCTGCCCTATAGCCGAGGATACGCATGCCGACCAAAGCGGCCGCCAGGAGCGGCAGATACATGATTGGATACCACCACAGCTGAGGTATATCAACCAGAGGCATAGATAGGCTAATTATTCTCACCAGAGGAACCAGCGCCAGCGCCAAAACCAGCTGACGCTGGCGATAATTGGCCGAAAGACCAAGTGCCGAGTGTAGCAATGCCGCCACCAGTATTGCGATGTGGAACACTATCCCCCATACCGGCATATAGAAAACAGTAACCACCTCAGCCAGAGCAACCGCCAGCAGGTAGATTATAGCTATTATCATTCGCCGTTTATATCCCCAACTTGTTTACCAAAGTAGAAACGCTTTGACAGAGAAATATCCAATTTTACATAATATTAAAACGATTCCCCGAAGCTAATTAGCCTCGAATTGTTTCCCCAAAATTAAAATCAATACTTTGAGGCTAAAAATGTCCAAATCAATTGGTAGCGGCGACCGGTATCCTTAGCAGGCTATCTCGGGTAATAAGCCCCATAACCCCACCCTCGCCCACCACTGGCATCTGGTTTAAATCCCTCTCGCTCATCTCGTCAAGCACGCTTAGAGCACTCTGGTCAGGATGGGCTATCCTCAGCTGGTCAATTGGGGTCATCAGCTCCCTGACCCGAGTGACGGCCCAATCCTGCCGGGGGATAGATTCGACATCCAGCATCAAGACTCCCTCCAGTCTGCCTTCATCAGCCACCAGGAAACATTGATGCCTGCTGGGGAAAATATATCTCCCGACTAGCTGACCAAACGTAACATCCGGTGAAATCACCGGGCAGTCAGAGGTCATCACCTGTGCCGCCGAAAATCCCTGTAGAGTTTCACGCCATTGAGCCTGACGGTAACTGGCCGAGGCCGCATTTTCCAGAAACCAGCCAATGAAGGCCAGCCACAAGCCGCTAAACCAGTCCAAACCAAAGGGACGCAGGAAAGCTATTAACAGACCGCCCAGAATAAACAGGTAACCAACGCCCTGTCCTACCCGAGTGGCAACCTGAGTAGAGCGCCGGTAGTTACCCGTAACTCGCCACAAGAGGGAACGGAAAACACGCCCGCCGTCTAA
>SDBV01001016.1_pt1 | contig 41379 bp, 34 predicted proteins | sample 2277081 | NCBI WGS metagenome assembly SDBV01 (sample SAMN10402039, study PRJNA504765) | marine sediment metagenome | isolation source: marine sediment core GS10_PC15, 223 cmbsf | place: Arctic Ocean: Southern Knipovich Ridge | collected 2010
CGCCTGGGAGCAGCAACGAAACAAGGAGGAAGCCAAGATTCGGTGGACGTTCACCGTTTCCGATGCACGCGTAAAACTGGCAAAAATCTACCCGTCACTCGCGATTTGACGCGGTACTAGGCTCCTGGACGGTTCCCGGCCGATGATCAAATGGATCGACTATCAGGACGGCTGAGCGGAACCGGTCGTCATGAATCTTGGGCACGAGTTTTTCTTTCACCCGACTCGGGCAGAGGAGGAGCGTCATGTCTACGATTCCGCGTAGCCGGTCTCATGCCGGCCCAAGTCTTCGGCTGTCGATTCTGATGACAGCGATTGTCGTCGTTGCCCTGGTATTGCCCTGTTCGGCGGCCAGCCCCGGCAGTGAAACGTCCCTGTCGGCCACGCCCGAGCAACTCGTCGAAACGGCCTTGCGCCACGAGCTCTCGGGGAACATCGACCAGCGCAACCGATTGCTCGAAGAGGCCCTTCTTCAGGCGCCCGATTCTCAGCCCGCACGCTGGCATTCCGGTCAAGTACGGTATGGGGACGCTTGGACGAGCATTGACGACGTACCGGTGCTCAGTCGCAGTGATCCGCGTTACCAAGAGTACCTCCGCATCCGATCGGGCTATCGTGAGACGGCCAGCGGGCAGATGGAGTTGGCCACTTGGTGCGGGAAGCGGCGGCTGAACGATCAGGCCCGGGCCCATCTGACCCAAGTGCTACAGCTCGATCCGGACCATGTCCAGGCCCACAGAAAACTGGGCCATCGGCGCATGGCCGGCGAGTGGATCCCCGAGCAGGAGTTTCAGCAACTCCGCGAGCGAGAGCGAGTGTGGCAAAAGAACCTCTCGAAGTGGAAGCCGAAGGTTCGCTATCTTCGCCAAGAACTGATCGGAAATGGCGCCGGACAACGTAAGCGTGCGAAGGGGCGCCTGCTTGAGATTCGCGAACCGGCCGCCATCCCCGCCCTAGAGTTTTTCCTGTCGGCCACGAGCGAAGAGGAGGCCCTGCTGCTGGTCGAGGTTACCGACAACATGACCGACCATGCGGCGTCGCGATCGTTGGCCCGGCAGGCGGTCTTCTCCGAGTGGCAGCCGGTCCGGTTGGCGGCCGCCAAGAAGCTTCGCGGCCGAGTGTGGGAAGCGTTCGTACCCCAGATGCTGGACACCATGTTTTCGCCCATACAATTGCATAGCCAAATGGAGCCGGGCGGCAACGGCACGCTCATCTATCGGCAACTCATCTTTCGCGAGGGCTACCGTGTGAAGCAGGAGATGACGCTGGACAGCGTGCTTGGACGGGGTGGCCTGACTGCGCCCGTGAAGTTTTTTGACGAAGGTCTGGCCCTTCGGGGACAGCAAATGCTCGCCCAGCGGCGATGGGAGTTGGCCCTGCACAACGGCCCGTCCCGTGCGTGGAACTGGCGGCTCGCTGTCGTCTTGAACGTGGTCACTGATCAGCAGTTGTCTTCCCGGCCCCAGGTGTGGTGGGACTGGTGGGACCGCTATAACGAAACTCTCACCGGCGAAAAGCCCGCGCAAAGGGGATACCGAAGCGAGCAGTGGATAGTCATCTCCTGTTTCGCTGCCGGGACCCCGGTCTGGACTACCGACGGACCAAAGCCCGTCGAGCAGATCCAAGTCGGCGATATGGTCCTTTCGCAAAACCCGAACTCGGGCGAGCTTTGCTACAAGCCCGTGTTGCGAGCCACCGAACGCTCAGCTGTCGAACTGCTGACGGTCCAGATCGGCGACCAGTTGTTCGACTGCACCGGCGGACACCTGTTCTGGTCGGTCGGCGAAGGCTGGTCGAAGGCGCGAGAGCTTGCTCCCGAGACCGCCTTGCACACGGTCCGCGGCACGGCCCGAGTTGAGGCAGTCCAGCCCGGCCCCACTAAACCGACCTTCAATCTGGTCGTAGCCGACTTCAACACGTACTTCGTCGGCCAACAAAAGATCCTAGTTCACGACGTCACGCCGCGAGAGCCAACCACGACCCTCGTGCCGGGGTTGAAAGAGCTTTAGCGGGGATTTCGTGATTGCGAGAGTTTTCCCGTTTAGCCCCAGGCGGCCACGCCGGGTTAACCGTCTAACACCGCGTGGCCGCGGCGGCTAAACGGGTGCAACACACTACGCTTGCCGCTTCGGCAGCGTGATGGTGAAGACGGCTCCTTGGCCAGGTTGGCTGTCGACCTCGATGCGGCCGTTGTGGTTGGTGATGATTCGCCAGGCCTTCGATAGCCCCAGGCCCAAACCACGGCCGGCTTGACGGGCCGAATAGTAGGGGTCGAACAGGTGGCGGCGTTCCTCGGGTGAGATGCCCGGGCCGTCGTCCGATACGCGAATCTCGACCTCTTGGTTGAGTTCTCGCACGTCCATCTCGATGTGCCCTTCGCCACCGAGGGCTTCCAGCGAGTTTTGCCACATGGCGCGAAGGGCGACGATCAGTTGCGTTCGATCGAAGTCGATTTCCACCGGGCCTTCGTCGCCCGTGCGGCAGATCGATGTCTTCTGTCGAGCGGATTGCGGGGTGAGTTGCTCGATCAGTTCATCCAGAAGCGCGACGAGTTCCACTCGCTCGGGCGCCGGCTTCGGGGCCCGGGCGAAGAGCATCATGTCGGCGATCATTTCGTAGACGCGCTTCGCCTGGACGTTTATCAAGGCCAAGGCCCGACGCCGCTCGGGATCGGTCTCCTCTCGAAGCAGAAGTTCGGCCCGGCCTGCGATGACCGTCAACGGGTTGTTGATTTCATGCCCGGCGCCGGCCGCAAATTCGGCCATGGTCTCGAGCTTCTCGGCTTCGAGGGTCTGCTCGAAGCGATCTTCCAGTGCCTCAAGCCGCGCCAACTTCTCGGCCAGCAAGGGGAGCAACTGCGGCAACCCGTCGACGGATTCGGCCCAACGACGGCGACCTTCGGCGGCCCGGCGGTTGCTGGCGTCGACGTCGATTTTCACGTCTGGCGGGCGAGTGTCGCCGGCAAGGATCCTCGCAGCCACTTCGACACATTCCAGGGCAGGGCAGGGGGCCTCGCAACTGAGCCACCCAGGCAGACAGTTTGCCGGGTCCGCTACCGGCGGCTCGGCCAGCAAACCCCGCAGCCACGCTTCGTCGGCCACCGCCTCTTCGTGCGCCGACGCCAAACAGCGGGCCAAGTCGGCCCGTCGAATCGCGGCGTAAACCCAGTCGGGGAAAAGCCCGTTCTCCCATTCGGGCGGGTCCGGCTCGGCACTCTCCCAGCGGAGCACGTCGAAGAGATGTCCTTCGAGCCACTCGGCGACTTCGGCCACGCTGCCGGGAACGAGATTGTCGCGCGCGTCGGCCTGGCAAACGGCCCACAACAGCAGCATCGGATCGCCGTCAAGCACTTCGGTCAGCGTCTGTTCGGAATCGACGCTCAGTGTCTCCTCGAAACCGACGGTCGGGCGACCTAAGAGCAACTCGGCCAGCGCGGCGGCCGACCGGTCGGCCATCGGCAGAACCCATCGATCTTTCCCGGCGACTAACGGCGGCAAAACACGCATGGCAAAAAAAACGCCCCCGAACCGAGTTCGGAGGCGTCCCTTGTGATATTCAGTTTAAGCAGAAATTCGCACTCGACCGTTGCAGCCGTGTCGCTCGATCTACCGAGCTGGTTACACACTGGGGATCGCTTCGATTTCCAGATGTCGGCACATCCGGTCCACGAGTTTTTCCACTTCGAACGGCTTGTGCATGAAGTCGTTAGCGCCAGCGGCCTTGAGCTCGGCGATCTTGTCTTCTTCGACCATACCCGAGATGCAGATGATCCGCACGTCGTCCATGCTGCTGTCGCTACGGACCCGCTGGCAAACTTCCTTGCCGTTGATATCCGGCAGCATGACGTCGAGCACGATCAGGTCGGGCCGATAATCCTTGACCATCATCCCGGCGTCGAAGCCGTTGTTGGCCGTACGAACCTCGAACCGTCCGTCTCGCTCCAGAACATCGAAAATCAACTCGACGAGTTCTTCATCGTCGTCGACAATCAGGATCCTCCGCTTGCCACTCTCCAGGGCATCCGTGGGGATACCGTTCTCCCGCATGAAACTATAGAGTTGCTCACGGGGGATTCGACGGAAGCGACTACCGGGCACTCGGAATCCTTTGAGCTGTCCGGAATCGAAACATCGAATGATCGTCTGCTGGCTGACCTTACAGATCTTGGCCGCCTCGCCGGTGGTAAACACAGTCTTCATTATCGCTTGACCATCCCTTTGCATTGCCGGCGTACCGGCTAGCATCAGCGAGACCCTTGGAGAAAAAGTTGTCGACAGGGCGACCCCAAGAGCCTCTAGTCCTCCGTGCCAAACTGCCCGCACAATTCGCCTTGAGCCCGCGACACCCGCAGACCCTATAACTTCCGTGGCTGTATGTAAACAGCAAGCTCATCCGGTCCTGCCGACATTACCGAACTTGCCAACAAACCTCAATTATAGCCAGATCCCCGAGTCAGTCAATACGACCATGGATTTTTTAAGTCCTTTTGTGCCAAGGGGTTACAATTCCACTCTCTCGACGGCGTTGACATTTTTCGGCCAAATGACCAAAGATCGAGGGCGGGAAACGAGCATTTCACCCCCAGCTTGGTCCCACTGAACTGAGCGGGAACACGAGGTATTGGAGAATTGGGGTAGGAGGGCGAAACTGCCAATGGTACAGGTACTAGGCCAGTTGCACGCGTTTTGCCCGACTGCGAAGTCCTCAGACCCGGTTCTGCAAGTGGACCAAAAGCACGGCCAGATCGGCCGGAGTAATTCCGCTGACGCGTCCGGCTTGGGCCAGATCCACCGGGCGGATCCGCGAGAGTTTTTCCTGGGCTTCGGCGCGCAGGTGATCGATGGCGCGGAAATCAAAGTCGGCCGGGAACCGCTTAGCGGCCAAACGGTTCTGGCGCCCAATGTCGAGTTGTTGCCTGGCGATGTAGCCGGCATACTTCGTGTCGCACAGCACTTGCTCGACCACCTCGGACGGAACTTCGGCCAACTGCGGCAGTCGCTCGACCACCGTGTCCCAGCCTACTTCCGGGCGACGCAGCAACTTGGACAACGTCACTTGACCGCATCGGGTCGTCTCGAGCAGGTCCATCACTCGCGCGATCTGGGATTGCTTTGTCTGCAGCTTCTCCCAGCGCACCGGATCTACCAGCCCGAAGCGATGTCCGATGGGAGTCAACCGCCGATCGGCATTGTCGTGACGCAACAACAACCGATACTCGGCACGGCTGGTGAACATCCGATAGGGTTCGTCGACACCCCGGGTGACCAGGTCGTCGATCATCACGCCGATATAAGCCTCATCGCGCCCGAGCACCAGCGCTTCTTTCCCCTGCCGTGCCAGCGCGGCGTTTGCACCGGCCAGAAGTCCCTGGGCGGCCGCCTCTTCGTAGCCGGTGGTGCCGTTGATCTGCCCGGCAAGGTAGAGACCGGCAATGCGTTTGGTCTCCAGCGACGGTTTCAATTGATCGGGCGGGACATAGTCATACTCGATCGCGTATCCGTAACGGAGAATCTCGGCCCGCTCTAGGCCCGGAATATGCCGCAGCATTTCATCTTGAACCTCACGTGGTAGACTGGTCGACAGCCCGCCGATGTAGACTTCGTACGTATGGCGTCCTTCCGGCTCCAAGAAGAGTTGGTGTTGGTCCTTGTCGGCGAAGCGGACGATCTTGGTTTCGACCGAAGGGCAATACCGCGGCCCGGTCGACTGGATTTGGCCCGTGTACATCGGCGCACGGTGCAGGTTCCGGCGGATCAGTTCGTGGACCGTGGGGTTGGTGTAGGTGATCCAACAGGGAATCTGTTGGCAGTCGATCTTCTCGGTCAGAAACGAAAACGGCTGGGGGTGCTCGTCACCCGGTTGCCGCTTGGTCTTTTCGTAATCGATGGTCCGTCCGTCGATTCTCGGCGGGGTTCCGGTTTTGAATCGGTCTAAGCGGAATCCGAGCCGCGTCAGGGCCCGGCTGATCCCTGCACCGGCCGCTTCGCCGATTCGTCCGCCGGGCGTGGTGTCGTCTCCCATATGGAGCACGCCTTGCATGAAGGTACCCACGCAAAGCACGACCGCCTCGGCCCGATAGTCCGCGTTGTTGGCTACGTCATTGGCTGTCCGAACACCAACGATGCGCTGGGATCCCTCGGTACTTTCTATCAGCAGGTCCTCGACGTTCTCCTGTCGGAGCGTCAGGCCGGGCTGCTGCTGGAGAATGCGTTTGATCTGTTGTTGATAGGCCTTCTTGTCCGCTTGGGCTCGAGGGCCGCGCATGGCGGGCCCTTTGCGGCAATTGAGCAATCGAAACTGCATACCGGCGGCGTCGATCGCCCGGCCCATGGCTCCGCCCAAAGCATCGACTTCCCGCGCGATTTGCCCTTTCCCCACACCGCCGATGGCCGGATTGCAGCTCATCAGAGCGATCGTATCGAGGTTGCCGGTCAGCAGCGCGGTTTTGGCCCCCATCCGTGCAGCCGCCAGCGCAGCTTCCACCCCGGCATGCCCGGCGCCGACCACCATCACGTCGAATTGATACGAAGTGCTCATCCGCTCCATGATAGAGAACGGCGGTAGGGCAGGGCAAGGCGTCCGGTCGTTTCGACCAATCCGGGTGGTCTGCCGGCGATGGGTGAGGCTTGACACCGAACCGACCGACGGGTAGGCTTTATTAGAGTTCGAGTTGGGCTCGCAACAAAAGCCTTGACTAATGGGTGGAGCACGAATGTTGGACCGAATAGAGATCGATCCCCGCCGTTGCGGCGGCAAACCGGTAATCAAAGGGACCCGCATCCCCGTGACGGTCATTCTCGACCAGTTGGCCGGCGGCGAAAGCTGGGACTCCGTGCTTGAGGGCTATCCGGAATTGACTCGCGAAGATATCCAGGCAGCCTTGCTGTACGCGAAATCCTCGGTCGAGCACACGGAGATCTTGCCTGCCGAGGCCGGATGAAGCGGCCATGAAGCTCTATCTTGACCAGATGCTCCGTGTTGGGTTGGCGGATTCGTTGCGGTCGCTAGGGCACGACGTTTTGCGAGCGGAGGAAGCCGGTCAGGCCACGGCGGACGATGCGGAAATCCTTCAACGTGCCATGGACGGCGGACGGACCTTGGTCACACTGGATGAGCATTTCGGCGACTGGGCCGTATTGCCGCTCGATCGACATTCAGGCGTAATCCGCCTGAAGATCCATCCGACAACGACTGCTAACGCCGAGAAAGTGCTCTTGCCTTTCCTGACGGCTCACGATCAGCACGAGTTTCAAGACCACTTGATTATTCTCTCTGGCACCGCGGAACGCTGGATCAAGACGACCGCCGGGCATCGCGACTAAGACCTTGTGATTCACCTGCTGCACCTCACGCCGCGATGTCGATCGGGCCGCGGGGGCCTTTTAGGTCGAATAGCCCGAAGAGTTCTTCTTGCGTCAGGCCCATTTTGCGACCCGATTCGGCGCCGGAGAAGATCGTCTCGAATAGCTCTCGCTTCTGCTGCAGGATCAGGTCGATCCGCTCTTCGATCGTATCGAGGGTCAAGAACCGGGTCACGGTGACCGGCCCGCTGACCCCGATGCGATGGGCCCGGTTGATCGCCTGGTCCTCGACGGCCGGGTTCCACCAACGATCGAACAGAAACACATAGTTGGCGAATTGCAGGTTCAATCCCACGCCGCCTGCCCCGTAACTCATCAGGATCACGTGCTTTGTGTCATCCTCGCGAAACTGGCGGATGACCGCATCACGACGTCGCGGCGGGATCTTGCCGTGGTATTGAAGCGGTCCGAAGCGTTGCAACCGATCGGAGAGGCGGGTGAGCGTTTGGACCCATTGGCTGAAGACGATGGCCTTGCGCCCGCTCTGAGCAATTTCTTCCAAATCGGCCTCGAGTCGTTCCAATTTCGAGCTGGCCTGGGTGGCCGGGTCGAAGTTGCAGATCTGCTTCAGCCGCAACACGAGCTCGAAGACGTGCTGGATCGCGACCGACTCACCCAAGTCGGTCAGCCGCAACACGCCCTCCTTCTCGGCCAGGTAGTAGCTTTCCTGTTGGGCAGGGCTGAGTTCCAGGTCGGCGTCGCGGAACAGTTTGGGCGGCAGATCCCTCAGCACCAGGTCCTTGGTCCGCCTCAAGACATGATCGCCGACCGCCCGGCCCATGGCACGCGGTTTCATCTCGGCCGAAAGGAAGCCGGGGGCAAGGAACTCGAAGATCCCGACCAGATCGTCGGCACTGTTCTCGACGGGCGTGCCGGTCAACGCCCAACTACGGCGTCGCGCAATGGCCCGCACTACTTCGCTGGTAGTGCTGGCCTGATTCTTGATCCGTTGCGCCTCGTCCAACACCACCAGATCGAAACGGACCTTCGCCCGGCCGCGGGGATCCCGGCTTTCGAGCAACTCGCGGTCGCGGCAGAGGAGCTCGTAATTGGCGATCCGCACCGGCACGTCGGGTAACTCCCATTGCCATGCGCGCCGCGTCTGGTCGCCCTCGACCACCATTATAGGCACCTCGGGCGCCCAGAGTTCGAACTCGCGCTGCCAATTGGTCACCAGCGGTTTCGGGCAAACGAACAGCACGTTTTGCAGTTCCCCGCAACGCAGCAGCAACCGGACGGCCGTAATTGCCTGCATGGTCTTCCCCAGCCCCATCTCGTCGGCCAAAATGGCCGCGTGCCGGGGGTATAGAAACGCAATTCCCTCGAACTGAAACGGGAACGGCTGAAAAGGAAAGGCCAACGACCGCTCGGCCAGCAGCGATTCCAGCGACGGTTGCAGCAGGTAGTTCAGCCGGTCCTCCAGTTTAACGACATCCCGCGGCGGTTGAATCCGCGTCATACCCTTAGGCGACAGGCCGCCCGGCGAACCAGAGAGCACCGGTTGCCCCTCTTTCGGCACAGGAACTTCAGGCTCGGGTACTTCATGGAACTGGTAGCTGCGGACACCGACGGTCAGTCGGGTGATCGCGATCGAAACGGCTCGAGGTTGTGCACCTACAAGGGGAACCGTTCGTACTTCGATGGGCGCCGACCGCGAGAACTCGGGCAGAGAACCGCCGGCCGGCCGGATCGGTGCAATCCGTGCGTCGAGACTCACCACCGCCGGTCGTCCCGACGGATGCCAACTCCAGCCGATGTTTGATCCCATGGCCTTGGGTTCCTTCGGCATAACACTTATCGTACGGCCTGCTGAGCTTCTTCGATGGCTTGGCGAATTCGTTCGAACGGTTCGTTCAGGTCGAACGACTCGCACAACGAACCGGCCCGATCGGCGATCAATTGGCGATCGGCGTCGGACTGCCGGGGGACGGCTAGATGGTTCGAGCCTAGTTGAAAAGTCACCAAATCGGTTCCGCCGGGCCGGTGATGTTCCCCAGGGCCGGCGGGATGGGCCGCGTCGAGCCGCAGAGTTCTCGTCGATGAGGAGGAATCCTCCTCCGGCAGCACCAAGGCGACCGGCACCGACACGTGTTGCCCAACGGCCAACGCCGGCTCTTGGTCGGTACAGACGAACAGCGGCACGAGCTTCGATTTCTCGACCAGCGTCTGGCCGATCTGCTCGCCATAGAGGAAGGGTGTCAGCGTCGGGCCGTAGAGGATTTCCTGGGCCCGATTCGGTTTAATCGGGGCCGTGCAATGGAATTCCAGCGGTCTTCCGGCCGAATTCAGGAGCAAATAACCTCCAAATAGGCCGTGTTCGGCGTGTTCCAGGACAGTCAGGAACCCCAAGGCGGGTGTGGATTCGGCGGCGTGGATGCTCATTAGGCCCTCAAACCTTGTGCGGCTTTCCTAACTACCCTCGGCCGGGTGTTTCCGGCGTTTTGCAGAGGCTTCCAGGTGGATCGGGTGGGCGGTTGGCGGGACTTTAGCGCGTTAAGCGAGCAAATCCCTGCCGGAAGCAACGGCAGTGAGGGCGAACAAGACATGCCGACATCCTCATTGTACCACCACAGAGGGGGCATCGCAGGAAACTTTGTGGCCGATACTCGACTTCACACCCGGTTGCTGTTTATACTGGAGTTATCCGTTGAACCCAGGAAGGTATCCCCATGAGTCAAGAACAACCGCAGCCCGATTCCTCGTTGTACAGCCAGATCGATGTGGCCCATGCCGGATACTCGGCAACGCCGCCGGCACCCGGTCAGCAGGGCGAAATAAGTTTTCTCCTGCGCAGCATGTTGGCGGCCCAGGATCGCCAGAACGAATTGCTCGAAGAGTTGGTCAACTCGATGGGGACCGCACAGAAACAACGTGCCACCGAGTTGGGCCAATGGAAACAGGCCAATCCCCACTTGGCACAAAGTTGTCGGACGGCCGCCGAATCGCTCAGCAAGATACAGACCGAATTCCTCGAAGGCATGACCGAGGAGATTCGCGAAAACTACGATTCGCTGCTGGACGGCGAGTTCATGCTCAACGAATTCGTCGATCGCTTCGGCCCGCGTATGGCCCACCTTAACGGACTCCTGCAAGTCCTTTCGCAACTTAGTGCGACTCCCGATCCGACCAACGCGCCGAACACACCTTAAACGGTCCAGCCTCGGCCTCTTACCTTACAACTGCCAGATGCCCACTGCTGTAGTTCATCGTCGGTGGTTCTTGTCGGTCACGATAGCGACGTTGATTTCTATCGGCGGCTGCACTCCCGGACCCGATTCCTCCAACCCGGAAGATGCACCCGCGACCACCGCAGCCCTTCGGGCGACAGATAACAACGACGCATGGCCCCTGTTTCGCGGCGATCCGCAAGGAAGCGGCGTGGCTACTGGAAACCTACCGGCGAAACTCGAACTGCTTTGGACCTTCTCGGTCGACAACGGGGCCTTCGAGGCCACGGCCGCCATCGCCGAGGGGATGGTCTACGCCGGGTCCCTCGACGGGAACCTCTACGCCATCGATCTGGCCACCGGGAAACAACGCTGGGCCTTTTTCGCCGAACTGGGATTCACCGCCTCGCCGGCCGTCCGCAACCGGCGCGTTTACATCGGTGATTCCGACGGTCGTTTCTGCTGCCTCGATGCTACCTCGGGCGAGCTGATCTGGGACTTTGCCACCGAAGCGGAAATCAATTCCTCGGCCAACTTCCACGGCCAGAACGTCCTGTTCGGGTCCCAGGATGGAGCCCTCTATTGCCTCGACGCCGACAAGGGATCGCTGGTCTGGAAGTATGAAAGCGAGGACATGATCCAGTGTAGCCCCACCATCGTGAGGGATCGCGCCTTCGTGGCCGGTTGCGACGGGCGGTTGCACGTGGTCGACTTGAGTTCCGGCACCCGGGCCGGTGACGTCGATATCGAATCCCCCACGCTTTGCACGCCCGCCTTGCACGGCCGGATGGCCTACGTGGGCACGATGGGAAACACGTTCTTTGCAATCGACTGGCAGCGGGCCGAGGTCGTCTGGCGTTACCGGGCTTCCGAGCGACCCGGCGAGTTCCGCTCCTCGGCGGCCGTCACGGCGGAAGTGGTGGTGGTCGGCTCTCGCGACAAGGCCGTCCACGCCATCGACGTGGCCACCGGCCGACCACGTTGGGTGTTTCGCGCCCAGGGCCGGTTCGACGGCTCGCCGGTGATCGTCGGCGATCGCGTGTTCATCGGCGCCAGCGACGGACGACTTTACGAATTGGACCTGAAGACGGGCCAAGAGCGATGGCAGTTCGAGGGCGGTGGATCGATCGCCGGCTCACCCGCCATAGCCGCCGGCCGCCTAGTCATCGGCACCGACGAAGGCGACCTATATTGTTTCGGAAAGAAGTAATTGCTTTGTTTAGCGGTCTTACCTTGCCCGACGTTTCTTGCGCAACGACTAAACCCCATGCCCCACAAAACAACCCTCATCCTCTGCGAACTGCCCAACTTACAGCGATCGAAGGAAACTCTCGAAGCTCAACTGGAGTCGCTGTCGAACTCGCGGCCCGGGGTCGAACTGGTCGTCGCGCCCCACCTCTACGATCTGGCCCCTGACGGCCCGGCCATGGAGCACTTGCGATCGATCCAAGACGACCTGATCGTGCTTTCGGCGCTCTATCCTCGGGCCGCCTATTGGGCACTGGCGGCCAACGACATCGAAGGCCGAATGGGACAAACGTCGTTCTTGCCCGCCGAAGAAACTGAAGCACCGTCGGAAGAGAAGAAGCGAACGATCTGGTGCATCGATCTGCGACCACATGCCGACCCGAAGCCCGTGCTCGAGGAAATCGGCCGACTCGTCGAGCAGTCGATCGGACCATCGCAAGCAGGGCAGGGCACCGGCGACCCCGTGAAGCGACTGGACGAAAGCGTTCGCCACCGCTGGTACCCGGTGATCGATTACGACCGCTGCACGAATTGTCTGGAGTGTTTGAACTTCTGCCTGTTCGGCGTCTTCGGTATGGACAAATCCCAGCAGATCTTCGTCGAGCAAGCGGACGCCTGTCGCGACGGCTGCCCGGCCTGCAGCCGCGTGTGTCCTTCCCAGGCGATCATGTTCCCGCGTCACGACAGCCCGGCCGTGGCGGGCGATCCGACCGCTTCGGACGACGGATTCAACCTCGATCTGGTCCAACTGCTCGGCTCGGCCACACCCGAGCAGATCGCGGCCGCCGAACGCGACAAGGCCTTGGCCGCACGGCAAGACGATCTGGATCGGCTGGTCGATGACCTGGACGAGATGGATTTGTAGCAGTCGGGGAACGCCTTCTCGCGCCACTTGCTTCCGCTGGGTCTGGCCCGGTAAACTGTCTGTCTGTGAATTTGGTCAAGGCCCCCCGCAACGGAGTTTGCGCCATGACGGTCGGATCTATCTGCCTACTCCTCCTCGTTCTGTCTCCCGGGGCCGCTCTATGGGCCGACGATTCGCCCTTGCCGGGGACCGAGCCCTTGACCCTCTCCGGCGATATCGCATCGGAATTGGTGGACGGGGTGGATCGGTTCTTGCTTGGGGAGTTGGGGAAATCGATCGAGCGTCGTGCGAGATTCTGGAGTCGCGACACGTCGTCGCCCGAGAGCTATGCCGCTTCACTCGAACCCAACCGACAACGTTTGGCCCATATCCTCGGCCTGCGCGATCCGCGTGTGCCGTTCGAAGACTTGGAACTTCTCGGCACGACAACGCAACCGCCGCTAGTGGGTACGGGCGAGGGATTCAAAGTCTATGCGGTCCGCTGGCCGGCCTTCGGCGACGTGCATGGCGAAGGACTGCTCTTGGTGCCGGACGAACGAAAGATCGCCGACGTGGTGGCCATCCCCGACGCCGATCAAACGCCCGAGATGCTCGCCGGACTGGCCGAAGGCATTGCCCCCGAGTCGCAGTTTGCCCGACGGCTCGCCGAGAGCGGGTGCCGGGTGCTGGTGCCCGTGCTGGTCAATCGTGACGTCCAGCAGCGCCGGCACGCGCGGCTGACCAATCGCGAGTATCTGTATCGCTCGGCCTTCGAGCTCGGCCGGCACTTGATCGGCTACGAGTTGCAAAAGGTCCTTGCCGGGGTCGATTGGTTCGCCAAAGAGTCGGGCGATCGGAAGCCGCACATCGGCGTGATCGGTTTCGGCGAGGGCGGCTTACTGGCCCTGTATGCGGCGGCCTTGGATCCCCGAATCGAGGCGGCATGCGTCAGCGGCTATTTCGATTCCCGGCAGAACGTATGGCAAGAGCCGATCGATCGGAACGTTTTCGGGCTACTGCAGCAGTTCGGCGATGCAGAGCTGGCCGCCATGGTCGCCCCGAGGGCGCTGATCGTGGAAGCCGCCGCCGGGCCACAGTTCGAGATCCCCCCCGGCACGGGCGGTGCGCCCGCGAGGCTAGTTACGCCCAAATTGGCGGACGTACGCCAGGAAGTCGAACGAGCCCGAAAGCTAGTCGTCGGCTTGCAGCCGGTGGGGCGGTTGGAACTGGTCGAAAGCGGCGCGGGGACCGGCCCGTTCGGCACGCCCGACGCCTTGCGGGCGCTGTTGCAGTCGCTTGGCGGCGATGCCAAGTTGGCCCCCTTGGGCAAGGCCCCCAACCGTTTCCGCGCCGAACATGCCTCGCCATCGCGGCAGGCCCGGGCCATCCACGAGTTGGATCGCCACAGCCAAGCTGTGCTTCGCGAGAGCCCGTACGTGCGAAAGAAGTTCTTCGAGAAGTTGGACCGTAGTTCGCCGCAGAAATACGAAGCGACGATCGAGTGGTATCGCGAATTCTTCTACAAGGACGTGATCGGCCGGTTTGATTACGAGCTCCTACCGCCGGCCGTTCGCTCGCGCAAGACTTACGACGAGCCTAAGTGGACCGGTTATGAAGTGGTGCTGGACGTGTTCCCCGACGTGATCGCTTACGGCATCCTCCTGTTGCCGAAGGACCTCCAGCCGGGCGAGCGGCGGCCGGTGGTCGTCTGTCAGCACGGGCTGGAAGGCCGGCCGCAAGACATCGTCACCGGTGATCACCCGGCCTATCACGACTTTGCCGCCAAACTGGCCGAGCGCGGTTTTATCACCTTCGCCCCGCAGAACCTTTATATCTTCAAGGATCGATTTCGCACCTTGCAGCGCAAGGCCAACCCGCTGGGCAAGACGCTCTTTTCGGTGATCGTGCCGCAGCACCAACAGATCGTCGATTGGCTGGCGACTTTGCCGCAGGTCGATCCGGATCGAATCGCCTTCTACGGCTTGTCGTACGGCGGGAAGACGGCCATGCGCGTGCCGCCGCTGGTGAAGAACTATTGCCTGTCGATCTGTTCGGCCGACTTCAACGAGTGGGTTTGGAAGAACGCCTCGACGCGGAGTCCCTACAGCTACGTTTGGACCGGCGAGTACGAAATCTTCGAGTTCGACTTAGGCAGCACGTTCAATTACGCCGAGATGGCCGCCCTGATCGCCCCGCGCCCGTTCATGGTCGAGCGGGGCCATTTCGACGGCGTGGCACCCGACGAGACGGTCGCTTACGAGTTCGCCAAGGTCCGCCACCTTTACCAGGCCCAGTTGGGGCTGGGCGATCGCTGTGAAATCGAATGGTTCGTCGGCCCGCACACGATCAACGGCCAAGGCACCTACGAGTTCCTACACAAACACCTAAACTGGCCGCTTGCGGCTTTGCAGGCAGAATCACAAACGTCGCCTACCAACCCATGACCATGTTCGACTCGATGACCTTCCGCGAGCGTTCCAGGTCGGCGCCGGTGTGTTGCATGTAGAGGCGAATGGCTTGGACCTTGTCGCCGGCGGCCTGGTCCAAACAGTCTCGAGCCACGCCGCAAGGATCGTTCGTGTCGGCGAGCCCCAACGCCGATTTCGAGATCACCCAGGTGTCCCGCGGGCGGCGGGTTACCCGAGTAACTTCCTCGGAGGGGTAGGTCTCGCGAACCACACCTTCGGCGGCCTCTTCGCTTTGGGACCAGGTGATAATGATGTGTGACTCGGTCTCGATTTCAAACAGCGGCATCGTTTCCGTTCCCCCTATATAGATGATTCTTGATAGGTCTTTCGCGTAAGCAAACCATCCTAGGCCCAAAGCCGCCCGCCGTCAATGCCCCCGCCCCTATACTACTTTCCAATGCAATAGAGATAGCGATCGCTGCGCAAAAGCAGTTTTCCGTCGCAAAACACGGGCGTGGCGTTGAAGACGCTCTCGTCACCCAGGTCGTTATGGGCCAATTGCTTGAACTGATCGCCGACGGCCAGGACGAACGTTCCGCCGATACGGCTGACCACATAGAGTTTCCCGTCGGCCAGCGCCAACGAGGCGTACACCTTGTCGCCGCCACCGCTGATATCTAGCCGCTCTTCGTAAATCACCTCTCCCGCGGTCGCGTCGATACAGCTTACTATGCCGCGTTGGTTGACCCAATAAAGATACCCGTCGTGCAGCAGCGGGCTGGGGATCTTGGACGTCTTCTTGAGTTTCCAAAGCACGTGGCTTTCGGTCACATCACCGCGCCCACCGGCACGAATGGCCATAGTCAATTGCTTCCGCCCGCCGGTCACATAGACGACTCCCTCATGGGAAATCACCAGCGGTACGACATAATCCTGCACGGCCTTGCAGTTCCAGAGTTGTTCACCACTGGCCGGATCGTAGCCGCGCACTTCGCCCTCGAAGCTCACGACGAGTTCCTGCTTACCGTCATCCAGGTCGACCAAGGCGGGCGTGGCCCAACTCCTGCCAATCCCCTCCGCACGCCAAACTTCCTTGCCCGTGCTCTTCTTGAGCGCCACGAGCGACTTGCTCTCCACGCTGGCGTTGATAATGACCAACTCGTCGGTGAGGATCGGCGAGGTGCCCGATCCCCAGTGGTGCGTGGCGTCGCCGACCAGGGTACTCCAGAGCGGCTTGCCGTCCAAATCGTAGGCCTTCACCCCCGAGCGACCGAAGAAGACGTAGACGGCCTGCCCGTCGGTCGCCGGTGTGCCGGAGGCGTAGCCATGCAAGGCGACCATGCGGCCGTATTCCTGATCGGGCAGTCGGGCCTCGGTGCTCTTGTCCCAAATGATATCGCCCGTCTTTCGATCGGCGCAGAGGACGTGGAGTCGCAAGTCTTCCTGCTGGCCCGGTTCGTCGGGATCGAGACCATAGCCGCTGTAGGCGGTCAGAAAGATCTTCTCACCGAGTACGATCGGGCTAGAGGCCCCGAAACCCGGCAAGGCCGTTTTCCAGATCACGTTTTCCTCAGCGTTCCAACTCACCGGCAGACCCGTGTCGTCGGACACGCCGCTCCCTCCCGGACCACGAAACTGCGGCCAATCGGCGCCGCAAAGCACCGGCACAAACAAAACGGCAACGATCGATACGAAACGTACTGCAATACGGGTCATGGTGAAGCCTTTCTACTGCAATTGGAAACGTGGTTCTCTGGGACGCGAAAGCCATTATAGAGGCACGGCAGCCGGTTCGTCCAGCGAGTCAGGGCAGGGCAGGGGGGTGCGGGATCGACGTGGTGGGGAAAAATGGGAAAGAAGGAAAATGGGAAAACGCTGAACATGGCTGGAAATCAGGCCAAGTTCCTTCTCGACAAGCGGTTATTTTACAAATGTTCATGCCGTTATAGCGTTTTCTTTCCCCCACTTCCGTCTTTCCCTTTTTCCTCTTCCCTCTGATTGGGCTTGCCCCGGCCGCCGGGGATCGCTAACACTGGGCCGTGGGGACCAAGGGATAAAGGCCGCGGACATGGGCGATCGGGAGGTGACTTATTTGCACGGCGAAACGGGCCAAGTGCTCGGGGTGCGCGATATCGCGCCTGCCGTATTGAACGGGCTGCTGCAAGACCCGGACGCACTGCTGTGGGAGTATTTCGATGAGCCGGTCAAAATCGACCACGACTGCCTGATCGTCCGCGCCCGGTTGCCCCTGGGACGCCGGTCGGTGGCCGTGGCCTACAAACGTTATCGTCCCCGCAACGCGTGGAAATGGCTCTGCTTGTTCTTCCGCCGAAGTCGGGCACGCCGGGCATGGCATCTGGGCCGGGCATTGGTTGCCCAGGGCATCGCCACGGCCCGGCCCTTGGCGATGGTCGAATGTCGCCGGGGACTGCTGCGTCGCGAGAGCTATCTGGCCACCGAGTGGATCGAAGGGGCCGAAAACCTGCACCTGTTCGGCTGGCGATTGGCCGAGAGACCGCTCGACGAACGACTCCAATGCGCGGCCGAATGTGCCGAGAGTTTGGGCCAATTGATCGGACGGATGCACGCGCGGCAAATCACGCATCGCGATCTGAAGGGGGCCAATCTCTTGGTCGGGCAAACGATCGACCGATCGGGAAACTCCGACACGACAACCTGGCTGGTGGATCTCGACGGTGTGCGCCTTGCCAGGCGTCTGAGCCCCGCACGTCGGGCCGCCGACTTGGCTCGGCTGGCCGCCGGTTTGCCGGCCCATCCCTGGGTCAGCCGGACGGTTTGCTGGCGGTTTCTGCGAGCCTATGCCGCCGAGTTTCCCTCGGAGACCGTTGAGCTGAAACGGCTATGGCACGAGGTGGCCGCTCGAAGTCGCCGAAAGATCCTCCGCAAGCGGCGCGGAGGGAAAGAAGTGTTGTAGGTTGCGCGATTCCCGGAAGAGGCGTCCCGTCTCAATAGCCCGAGCGCGAGCCGAACCCTCGCAGACAGAAAAACCCCACCACGATGGCCGCCACCAGAACCAGCGTCCATTGCTCGGTATCCAAGCGGTCGATCTGGCGCAACAGATTGTTCCAATACTGAATCATAATCGTCTCGATTTCTAAGCTCAACCGAAGCAGATCCGGTTGGCAACTTCGCCCCTACAAGGCCTCATTAGAAGTCTAGTTCACAATTTGGGCGGAAAACGGGAGTTTTTACCACCCATACGTGGGGACTCGAAGCCGCCGTTTAGCGGTCGGGCTTGCCCGACGTTCTTTTGGCGGAACGTAACAGCATCTCCCGAAAAATGTCGGGCAAGCCCGACCGCTAAACGCTCCTGTTGGACACCCACAGCCATAGAAGAAGCCCCACTGATAACAGCGGGGCTTTGGAAGATCGCGGATTGAAATCAGGATTTACGTCTACGATACCAGCTAACACTGATACCGAGGGCTCCGAGTAGCGACCAGATGATCAGCGTAGAGGGTTCGGGAACGGGGTTGGAGGTGAAATCGGCTGTGAACACAATCTTTTCCCAATTGGTGGCCTCATTTAGCCAGATGTTATTGCCCGACCGCCAACCGCCGACCCACGATTTCTGCGTCCACACATTGTCAATACCGCGTGTATGCCAACTCAGCCTGTCTCGTTCATCTATCCCATTCATATCCGCATCGTTTTGAAAGATCGCATCACCTAGCCCGGCAAAACCGAGTGAGAACTCATTGAGGTACCACTCGGCCCCATTCAGGGACCTTGTTTCATTGAGGTCTGTGGGAATCACACCGGTCGTTTCACCAGCCAAATCAGTAGTGAAGAAGTCGCTTGTGCGGACTGCGGCGAGAACGTCTATCGTGCTGAGACTCTTATTTCGTCCTGCAAGCATAATGTACTCGCCCGCGTCACTAAACATGTCACTGAGTGACACGTCGTCGGCGGCGTAATCCGCCCTGTAGATTTCTGTCCACCCCCAGGTGTCGGTAACGGTGCTGAGTTCAACGTCGTTATGAACACCATAGGGAAGTATCGCGGCATCGCTGTGAGCTGAGCACGCGAACACCACACAAACAGCAGCCGCCCACCCAATGGTCCAGCGTTTCAACATTTCACCCCTTTGAAATCGTGTTTACGGGAACGACCACCACCTTCTGAAAACCTATAGGCCGCCGAACCCCGAATCCTGACACAAAAAAAAAAAGAATCGGCAAATCGGCTCTACAGAGGGGTAGTGGCTATATACCGCATGTCCGCTATGGCATACCCAGGGGAGATGGAGAATATCGGTTAGCTCAGAATGGGGTCTCTGGTGGAACCGTCGTTTAACGGTCGGGCTTGTCCGACGTTCTTTTGGATGCCGTTGCGCTCCGCTGAAAGAACGTCGGGCAAGGTAAGACCGCTAAACATTCCAACTGAATGCCGACGCCGTACTATCTACCCCCCCGCGCACATTCGCGTGAGCTCGGTGCTGGATTGCTCGTGCTGGTTCTCCAAATAGGTACGGCCTTGATGCACGGCGATGTGATCCCAGGGGAAACGAACGTCGACAGGGCAGGGGGTGTGCAGAATGCGATTCTGGTCGATGTTCAGTTCGGCAAGTGCTTGCTGCCAGAGATCCACTTGGAGATTCTCGTTCCAGGCGTCGAGTCGGGCCCCGCGTCGCCAGGCCAGTTCGATGACCTCGCCCATCCTCCGGTCGCCGCGGCAGAGTATGCCCTCCAAGAGGCTGCTTTCTATGTCGTGGCGTCTTAGCTGCACGCTGCGGAGCCGCTTCCGTTGAAACAGATATTCGTGAGCCCAGGCGAAGTAATCGCGATCCCGCATGGCGTGGAATTGGAAGGGGGTTTGCGGCTTGGGGACGAAATTCGAGACGTTCGCCACCACGGTGGCCGCGCGGCCGCTAACCTCCTTGCCCAGTCGGGAGATCGTCTCGGCCATCTCGATGATCCCGTCCAGGTCCGTCTCGCGTTCACCCGGCAGCCCACACATGAAATACAGCTTCACGCGAGAGAACCCGTTTTTGAACGCCGTGCGACAGCCCTCGTAAAGGGTCTCGTTCTTGATCCGTTTGCCGATCTGTTCCCGCATGTCGTCGCGGGCTACCTCCGGGGCCAAGGTCAGCCCGGACCGGCGATCCGTGTTCAGCAGGTTGCCGATCGTGCGCCATTGCTCGTTGATCCGCAAACTGGGTACCGAGATGTTCACCCGCAACGGGCGAAACGTCTCGTTCAGGCGCCCGATCAACTCCTCGAAGTGCGGATAGTCGCTCGTGGACAGCGAGAGCAGCGAGATCTCGTTGTAGCCCGTGTTGCGATACGATTCGACGGCCGCCTGAACGATCGTCTCGACACTCCGATAACGTAGCGGCCGCTTCAGTGTGGTGCTCTGGCAGAACCGGCAACGGCCCGGGCATCCCCGCATGATCTCGATCGTGATCCGATCCTGCACGCACTCGATGTAAGACACCACGGGCGAGCTCGGCAGCGGTACGGACTCCAAATCGGCCAGGATCGACGGTCCAATCACCGCCGGCAGGTCATCTCGCGTGGGCCGTACGCCGGCAGGCCAACCGCCTGCTTCGGGTTCGAACAATCGCGGGACATACACATACGGCAGCCGGGAGGCCAGCTCGGTCAGGTTCGACTCGCGAGAGCCGCCCGTGTGCTTCAACTCAAGCCACGTGTCGCAGACCTCGGGGAGACTCTCCTCGCCGTCGCCGATAATGAACAGATCGATGAACCGCGCCATGGGCTCGGGATTGGTCGCACTGGGGCCTCCGGCGATGATCAGCGGGTGCTCCATGCCGCGATCCTCGGCCAAGAGCGGGATGCCGGCCAAATCGAGCATCGTCAGCACGTTCGTGTAGCACAGCTCGTGCTGCAAAGTGAACCCGATCAGGTCGAACTCGGCCAGGGGGGTGAACGTTTCGAGGCTATACAGCGGGAGGCCTTGCTCGCGGAGCAGTTGCTCCATGTCGGTCATGGGCGTGAACACCCGTTCGCAGACCCAGTCGTCGCGACGGTTCATCACCGAGTAGAGCACCTGCAGCCCATGGTAGCTCATGCCGATGGTATAGAGGTCGGGGAAGGCAAAGCAGAGCTTCCCGCGCACCTGGCCGTGGTCTTTACACACCGCGCCAAGCTCACCGCCGACATATTGCCCGGGCGTCTGCACCCGTGGCAGCACGCCGGTCACAATCCGGTCTTTGAGCGATTGATTGATCATGTTGGGCGAAACCTCTGCATCCAAACCATTATTTCAGAATTCGGGCCGAAAAACAGGGCCACTAACTTGGGGGTTTCGCGGTAAATGATATAATGGGAGTATAGCTGGCCCATTGAACAAGCGTGTGCCACCTTCCATCGAGGCTCGAACCCATGAACCGCCCAACCCGCTGGACTCTTGCGGCAAGCGTTTTTCTGACGATCCTGTGCTGCGCGGATCTCGTGTCCGCCCAAGGTCGAAAAGACCTGGAAAAGATCCGCAACAAGATGGTCGACGAGGAGATCGTCGCCGCGGGTGTGAAGGACCCGCGGGTCATCGCGGCCATGCGCAGGACGCCTCGGCACGAGTTCGTGCCGCGAAAGCATTACAAACATGCCTACATCGACATGGCCTTGCCGATCGGCCATTCGCAGACGATTTCGCCGCCGTTCGTGGTGGCCTACATGACCGAAGCACTCCAGCCGGACCCGAAAGACAGAGTCTTGGAAATCGGCACCGGCAGCGGCTACCAGGCGGCCGTGCTCAGTCCGCTGGTGGCCGAGGTCTATACGATCGAGATCGTTCCCGCCTTGGGCCGCACGGCGGCACGTGTGCTCAAACGATTGAAATACGACAACGTTCACCCGAAGATCGGCGACGGCTACCAGGGTTGGCCCGAGCACGCCCCCTTCGACAAGATCATCGTCACCTGTTCCCCGGAAAGCGTGCCCGACGCGCTGGTCGAGCAGTTGACCGAAGGCGGGCGGATGATCATCCCGGTCGGCCAGCGCTACCAGCAGACCATCTACCTGATGAAGAAAGTGGACGGCAAGCTGGTCTCGGAGGCCCTGCTGCCGACCTTCTTCGTGCCGATGACCGGCCACGCGGAACAGCGGCGGCAAAGGCAGCCCGATCCGACCAATCCGACGCTTTTCAACGGCGGTTTCGAGGAGGTCTTCGACGACCCGCTGAAACCGGCCGGTTGGCATTACCAACGGCAACTTCACGTGATCGCCGACGGGGATGCACCCTTGGGCAAGAACTACGTCACGCTACGCAATAAGGAACCGGGCCGCAGGGCCCATGCGCTGCAGGGTTTCGCCGTCGACGGGCGAAAGGTCCGCCGGCTGCGCGTCTCCTTGCACGTCAAAGCCGAAGAGATCCGGCCCGGGCAGGACCTGCGCCAACTGCCCATGCTGATCGTCAGCTTCTACGACGAAAAACGTGCCGAGGTCAGTTACGGCAAGATCGGCCCATGGCGGGGGAGCTTCGCCTGGCAAAAAGAGACCGAACAGCTCAACGTTCCCCCCAAGGCACGAGAAGCCATCCTGCGATTCGCCATGCTCGGAGCGGTAGGAGAGATCTCGTTCGACGCGATTGAGATCAAAGCGGTCAAGGATTAGGTGGGCCGCATGGTCGCTGAAGCGACCAGCCCCCGAAGCCTACTCTTCCACCACATAACGAAACGGCTCGTTGGTCACTTCGTAGCCGGGCCGCAGACCGACGTTCAGCAACAGACCCAGGGCGATGCCGTTGGCCAACAAGCCGGACCCGCCTTGGCTGACCATGGGCAACGACAGGCCGGTCACCGGCAACAAGCCTACGTTCATGGCCGTGTTGATCAACACTTGCACGCCGATCAGCGTCACTACGCCAATCGCCAAAAGCCGGCCGAACGGTTCCCGCGTGGCCGAAGCAATGGCCAGCCCGCGCCAAACCAACAGCCCGAACAGTCCCAACACGGCCGCCAAACCGGGCAGTCCGAACCGCTCTTTCACCACACAGAAGATGAAATCGCTACGGGCCTCGGGCAGGCGATAGGCGGCCGTGTCTTCGGTCACCTCCCCGGTGGCGAAGCTTCCCCAAACGGCCCCTAAGGCAAGCATCCGCTTGGCCTGATGCAAGTGATAGGCGTCGTCGCTGGGCCGCTGCCCGGCGGTCGTCTGCTCCAGTAAGGCCGTGATCCGCGAGCGCTGTTCGCGACTCATCTGCGACCACAACAACGGCAACACCAGCAAGCCCACTATGAAAACTCGCAAGAGATCTTTGCGTCGGGCTCCGGCGGCAAAGAGCATCACGAACAGCACGGGCAAGAACACCAGGGCCGTGCCCAGGTCGGGCTCCTTGAGGATCAGCAAGACGGGTAACAACGCGATGAACAAGGGAATCATCAGCCCCCAGAGCCGCCGGTAGTTCTCTCGATACATCAAGTATCGTGCCATGGCCAAGACAAAGGCCACCTTGGCAAACTCCGAGGGCTGCAAGCCGACCGGCCCGAAGCGAATCCAGCGATGGGCGTTGTTGATCTTCGGCAGGAAGAAGACGGCCACCAGCAACACGATCGCGGCAAGGAACAACAGGTAGCTCAGACGGCAAATCTGTTGGTAATTGGGGATCGACATCCCCATCATCGCCATCAACCCCACCGCGGAAAAGAGCACCTGCAGCCACAACGCGTGTCCATTGCCGCCGGCCAGTTCTTCACAACGAGCGATCCCCAGCCAACCCAGGCCAACCAACAATAGGGCCGTCACCACGACCGACCACGGCATTCGGCGGACCCAGACGACCGGCTTCATCACAAACGGTCCCCAAAGAGTACAAAGCACAGAAGAGGGCCGATTATAGCGCAATTCTGCCCTCGAAAGGGAGGTCAAATCGCCTGGAGTTTTCCCGTAGGTCAAGAAAATAGCACAAAACTCGCGGCTGCCGACCGCATCAACGCGGTCCCAAGCGGCCTCGATTCGAAAAGCTCCTAAAGCGGGCTGAGACTAAGTATCCCTAAATCGTTACCTGGAAACATGATAGGAGCCCTAGACGACCTCGTTCCCACGCTCTGCGTGGGAACGGGCTGCATGGCCGCTCTGCGGCCCCAGTTCGGCGCAACTCATTGCGGCGAAGTAAGTTCCGCTTCAGCGACGCGGAGCGTCGTGGCATTGCGTTCCCACGCAGAGCGTGGGAACGAGAGGCCTAAACGTCCCGCCAGACCACTATCCAGCCCTCTTGTTGTCAACAAAAAACCTCCAAACAGCCCTATCCTCGCATCCGGTAATCTTTCGCCGATCTGCCCAGCCTACTTGCTTTTCGGAGTTTGTTCGGTATGTTTACTTGGGTATTGTTGATGCTTTAGTCCACTAGAAAAGGAGTTTCACTGTCATGTTTTGGACCACTCGTAAGTCGCTGCTGATTGTCGCCGCCGCGACAGCCATGTTGTTTTTGGGCACCTCGCGGGCAGAAGCCTTTCGGTACCACCACTATCGAGCAGCCTATTGGGGGTGCGGTTCGTGCTGGACGCCGTGTGCCTCGTATTGTCGGCCAGTTTTCTCGACCTGTTGCGATCCATGCTACCGGCCAAGCTGTTCAAGTTGTTGCTCATGGCGCTCCGGTCCGCTGCGTTGTCGGTCGTACCATTGGTGCGCCACCGGCTGCTGTGACCCGTGTGTGACTTGGGACACCTGTTGCTCCAGCAATGCCGGCGCGGCACCTACGGCACCTACCAAGGCCGAAAAGCCGACCGAAGCACCAACAGAGGCTGAAGCGGCCGATCCGCTGGGAGTGGAGCCCGAGACGCAAGAGCCCACCACCCGATCCCAGCCGACCCGGGACAACAGCGGGCTGCTGACCATTTATGTCCCGTACGACGCCAAAGTGACCGTCAACGGGTATGAAACTGCCAGCAAGGGCAGTCGCCGTCAGTACGTTTCCCACGGCCTGAAGCCGGGGCTTGCCTACAAGTATGAAATTCGGGCCGAAGTGATCCGTGACGGGCGACCCACGGTCGAAAAGCGAACCGTAACGCTCACGGCAGGCGATCACACGTCCGTGGCGTTCGGGTTTAACGTCAGCGAGGTCGAGGGTCTGGCTGCCCGGTAGCCGTCCCTTGAACCTCTCGGCACCGCCTGGCGCCGAGACAACTGAAGAAACCATCTCGGCCCCCGTTCCACCTTGGTACGGGGGCCGATCCTTTTCGCTGAACGCTTGCGGCCCGGCCGGAATCATGGCATAATTTGGGTTTGCAATTCGCTTCGAATCACTCCGAGGGCAACCCACAAGTCGGGATACCGCGGATAAGTTAGATGCCGGGAGGGACTTTTTGATGTTCGATTCCATTGCCGTGGTCGGGGCCACGGGGGCCGTGGGTACGCTCATTCTCGAAATGCTGCAGCAACGCAAGTTTCCGTACCAGAAGATCAAATTCTTGGCCTCGAAGCGATCGGCCGGTAAGTCGCTGACGTTCGACGGTCGGCAGGTCGTGGTCGAAGAACTCCGGCCCGAAGCGTTCGACGACATCGATCTAGCCATCGCCAGCACGCCGGACGACACGGCCGCCGAGTTCGTGCCCGAGGCCGTCAAGCGCGGATGCCTCGTGGTCGACGAAAGCGGCTATTGGCGGATGGACCCCAAGGTGCCGCTGATCGTACCCGAGGTCAACGGCCACGCCGTCCACAACCATCAAGGCATCATCTCCAGCCCGAATTGCTCGACGACCCAAATGGTGCAGGCGATGAAGCCCTTGCACGAGGCGGGCCGCATCCGCCGTGTGATCGTCAGCACGTATCAAGCCACCAGCGGGGCAGGGCTGCCCGGCACCCGCGATCTGGAGCAAGGCACCCGAGCCCAGTTGGCCGGCGAAGATTACAATTACGAGTGCTTCCAGTACCCGATCGCGTTCAACTGCATCCCCCAGATCGGCTCGCCGAAGCACCAGGGTTACACGTCCGAAGAGATGAAGATGGTCTACGAGACGCAAAAGATCTTCGACGACGATTCGATCCAGGTTTGCCCGACGTGCGTCCGCGTGCCGGTGGCCAATTGCCACAGCGAGAGCATCCTGGTCGAGACCGAGAAGAAGATCACCGTCGAGCAAGCCCGCGAATTGTTTACCGCCGAACCGGGTCTGGAACTGATGGACGACCTAGCCAATCAGGTTTACCCCATGCCGATCAACTGCAGCGGGCGCGACGAGACGTTCATCGGCCGGATCCGCGAGGACCTATCCAGCCCCAACGGCCTGGCCTTCTGGTGCGTAAGCGACAATCTCCGCAAAGGAGCCGCCACCAACGCCGTACAAATCGCCGAACTGTTGTTGGAAGTGGGCGGTAGGGCCGTTTAGCGGTCGGGCTTGCCCGACGTTCCTTAGGCACGTCCAACCGACGCTGCGTCAGGGTGCTGAACCCTGAACCCCGAACCCTGAACCCTCTTCCCCATGCCCACCTTCCGACTCACGCTCGCCTACGACGGCACGGCCTATGCCGGATGGCAGGTCCAGCCGGGCTGCCAAACCATACAGGAGGCCTTGGAAGGGGCCATCGAAAAGGTGACCGGGCAACAGGTCCGCGTTCTGGCCAGCGGGCGGACCGATGCCGGCGTGCATGCGTTGGGACAAGTCGTCGGTGCGCGGATCGACACCGACTTGTCGACCGACGTGCTGCAACGGGCTCTGAATGCCGAGTTGCCGCAAGACATCGCTATCCTGGCCGTGGAAGAAGTCGCCGAAGGTTTCCACGCAATACGCGACGCGCTGCGAAAGCGCTATCGCTACGTGATCCACGACGGACCAGTTCGCGACGTCTTCCGGCGCCCTTACTGCTGGCACTATCGCGGCGGGCGGCTCGACGTCGAAGCCATGGACCGAGCCGCCAAGGCCTTGCTGGGTAAACACGACTTCAGCAGTTTCGAGACCAGCGGCGCCGAACGAGAAAGTAGCGTGCGGATCATCACCGACATCAGCGCCAAGCGGGGCAGCGATATCCGCGGCACGCGGGGCAGGGCAGGGGACCCGGACGATTCGGTCGTCGTGGAAGTCGAGGCCGACGGTTTCTTATACAACATGGTCCGGGCGATCGTCGGCACACTGGTCGAGGTCGGTCGCGGCGCCCAGCCGGAGACTTGGCCCGGGGAGGTGCTGCGAGCGACCGATCGGAGCACCGCCGGACCGACCGCTCCGCCGCAAGGATTGTTCCTGGTTTGCGTCGAGTACCTGCCTAATCATCAATGTTAAGACAGTTTTGTAGGAGGCGACTCCTGTCGCCGATTCTTTCGCAATCTGGGAAACTTTCCCTTCGGGGCGAAATCGGCGACAGGAGTCGCCTCCTACAGGAACGCGGATACGCCACGCATCCCCCTCATAAGTACCATTAACGCCACCACTGCCGTGGCATAATCAGGCGTTGTCTATCCCCAACCTCTCGGTTAGACTGAATTATGTGGCGAGAGGGCGGAAAGCGGCCCGTGCCTGTGACAATTTTCGGCCTTCTGCGAGTCGTGTGCCTGTGGTCTCCGCAACTCCCGGCTATATCGGATCTTACCGGCTGCTGAACGTCGTACACACCGGCCAGCAAAGTCAGATTTGGCAGGCGTACCACGATGGCCATGGAAAGATCTACGGCATCAAGACCTTGGCGTCCCAGTTCAGTCACGATCGGGAAAAGGTCGCCTTTTTGCGATGGGAATATGAGGTCGGCCACCAACTGGAGCACGAACGGCTGGTCCGGATTTACGAATACGGCTACGACCGCGGCAACCATTTCCTGGCCATGGAATGGTTTCCCGCGATGAACCTCAAACGACGAATCCAAATGGGAATCGAGGAAGTTGCCCATCTGGTACCCAAAATGATCGATCAGGCGGCCGAAGGGCTGAGCTTTTTCAACCACCTGGGCTGGGTCCATTGCGACGTAAAGCCCGATAATTTCCTGGTTAACGACGACGGGGAAGTGAAACTGATCGACTTGGCCTTGGCCGTACGCAGCAAGAAAGGGCTGGGGAAATTGCTGGGGAGAAAGACGAAAGTGCAAGGGACTCGCAGCTACATGTCGCCGGAGCAGATTCGCGGCCACGCGTTGGATCAACGCAGCGACGTTTATGGCTTCGCCTGTACGGTCTACGAGTTGTTTGCCGGCCGCCCCCCTTTTACGGGGGTAAGCGGGGACGATCTGCTGAGAAAACACCTTCGCGCCACTCCGCCTGCCCTGGAGGCCGTGGACCCGAACATCACCCCCGAATTCGCCCAATTGGTCCGCCAAGGGTTGGCGAAAGACCGGGCCAAACGGCCGAATTCGGTCGAAGAATTCCGCTTGCCCAACGTCTTCAAGATCCCCCCTCGGCCACCCGAAGAGAGCGTCGAGATCGACTTGTAGGGCAATTTGACTGGTAATTCCCGCAAAAAAAGACCGACGAACTAATAAGACACCAGCCCATAGAAACCGAGCCTGGCGGAATTAGGCAAACACAATGGCATCAAGCGATCATCGACTCTCGTTCGAACAACCCATCTACGAGTTGGAGGCCCGGCTCGCGAAGCTCGAGGCCCGGGCCCAGCTCACGCCGGAAGTCCGCAACGAGATCCGCCAACTCCGACGAGAACTGACCGACAAGAAGAAGTCGATCTACAGCCAACTGAAGCCCTGGGAGGTGGTCGAGGTCGCCAGGCATCCCGACCGGCCCATGACGACCGATTACCTGGAATTGGTCTTCGACGAGTTCGTCGAGTTGCACGGCGACAAGACCTTCGGCGACGATCGGGCCATTCGCACCGGCTGGGCCAAGCTCGATAACTTCCGCGTGATGGTCATCGGCCACCAAAAAGGTCGCACGGTCAAGGAGCGGCAGGTCTGCAACTTCGGTTTCGCTCATCCGGAAGGTTACCGCAAGGCCATGGGCAAAATGCGGCTGGCGGCCAAGTTCGGTATGCCCGTGATCTGCCTGATCGACACCGGCGGAGCCTACCCGGGTATCGGGGCCGAAGAACGCGGTCAGGCCCAGGTGATTGCCAACTCGATGTTCGAGATGTCGCGGCTGCCCACGCCCGTGATTTGCGTGGTGATCGGCGAAGGCGGCTCCGGCGGCGCGTTGGGGCTCGGCGTGGGGGATCGCGTGGCGATGCTCGAACACGCCTACTACTCGGTCATCAGTCCCGAAGGTTGCGCCGGCATTCTTTGGAAGAGCCACACCTACAAAGAGAAGGCCGCCGAGGCCCTGAAAATGACCTCCAAGGACTTGCTCGGGCTGGGGATCATCGACGAAGTGATCGGCGAACCGCTCGGCGGCGCACATCGCGACCCGCGACGCATGGCCAGCAAGCTGAAAATCTATCTGCGAGCCAACCTCCGCGAGCTCGCCGGCCGGCCCATCAAAGAACTGGTCGAAGAGCGATATCAGAAATTCCGGCAGATGGGCGTCTTCCTCGAACCGTCCACGGACCACGAGGAATCGACAGAAGACGGGCCCATGTCGGCCGCTCCGGCGCCCCATTCCAAACCGCCGGCGGATCGGGTATCATCGTAGCTGATGATTAACCCCACGCCGCGCGTGTGCGCCGCGCATCGTAACGCCTTTTGTGGAGGGCCTCCCATGTGTTGTCGTAGAATTGCTGTTGCCGGTTCCGTTCTCGTACTTTGTATTGGTCTGACGGCCCTCGCCGCCGAGGACAAACCCTCGGCCTGGAAACCGTTGATGGACGGCAAAACGCTCGACGGCTGGCACACCATCGGCGACGGGCAATGGACCGTCGAGGACGGGGCGTTCGTCGGTCGGGCCAACAACGAAAAGCTCTATGGCCTGCTGGTCAGCGACAAGAAGTATCGCGATTGCACCATCCGACTGAAGTTCAAATGCTTCTCCGGCGACAGCGGGTTCTACATCCGAACCATCTTCAAGGACCCCGACCAGGCCCATGGGCTGCAGATCCAAGTCGGCCTGCCCGGCAGCGGCACCGGCGGGATCTACGAGAGCTACGGCCGGGCGTGGATCGACAAGCCCACCGTCGAGGCCGAGAAGAAGTTCACCAAGACCGACGACTGGAACGAGATGCTCATCGACGCCCGCGGCGGCAACGTAACCGTGCATGTCAACGGCACCAAGACGGCCGAGCTGAAAAAAGACCCCGGTCGTCCCGAAGGCCGTCTCGCCCTGCAAATGCACTCCGGTTGCGTGATGCACGTGATGTTCAAGGACATCGAGATCCGCGACTAAGAACGCGTCAAGGAAGATGCCCCCCGGAATCCGTTTAGCCGCCGACGGCACGTCGGTGAGGGCCGGGGTTCCAATCTCACCGCCGTGCCGGCGGCGGCTAAACGACTGAACTCTTGGCCGAAAGCCGAAACCGCTGGTGGTCGGGAAGCTTGATCATCGAATCGGCGGCCGCCCCCAACGTCCGATAATGTTTCTTATGTTCGGTCGGATGAGGCCCAAAACCCGGGGAATACAGGGTTTTCACGGCCCCGCTGTGCCACGTTCGGATGCCCGGGCGCAAGGCTCCGATGCGCCGCGGCCATTCGATCGAAACGGCTCGGCCGATCGCGCGAAACGGGCGTGCGAGGGCCCGCGGCCGCGGGCTCCTCCGGGGGCAAGCGCGGGTCGAGCTTCTTTTTCATCTGCTGAATATACCCATCCAGATAGTTGGTAATGGAAGGGGGGAGCAACGGCGCGCCGCGGTGAATCAGCACGGCCGCATAGAAGCCTGACCGGGATTTCAGTACCTGCTGCCTGGCCGGCTCGGAGAGGGTCACGGCAAAGAAGGTGATGATCAGGCACCAGAGCACCCCCTTGATGGCCCCGAAGACGGCCCCAAGCTGCCGGTCGAACTCTTTCAGTTGCACCCGGTCGATGATTCCCGAAACCATGCGGAAGATCAGCCAGATACCCAGCGATGTCCCCACATAGAGCACCAGCATCGCGATGCAACGGTTCCACGGTTCCTCGTCGCCGAAGAACGGGGCTAGCGGGCCGCTGAACGTGACCGCCACCACACCGCTAAGTAGTAGCGATGCCATCGCTGCTAGCTGCCAGGCCATGCCTTTCATCGCACCGAAGAAGATCGACACCAGTAGCACTACTAGCATCAAGATGTCGTAAGGCTGCATCGGCCGGTAGCCTCCGGGGGTCGCGCGGAAGAAGATTGGCACCGCGAGTATACTCGTATGTCCAGTCTGTGCGAAGAGCAGGTGGGGGGTAAAAGGGGAAGGAAAAAGGGGAAAGGGGGAAAAGGGGAAATACTTTTTTTAGTCACGATCCTTTGTCAGCGTTTTTCCCATTTTCCTCTTTTCCCTTTTTTCCCCTTCTTCCCTTTGCCTTTTTTCCTTCTGCTCTTGGCTTGGGACCGGTTTTGGGATAAAAGGCGGGCTGTGAGTTTGGTGCTGCGGTGCAAAGCCGCAAGCGGCGTTGGTACTTGTCCCCCGGATTCGTGCTATGGCAAACTTTAAGACGCATATAACGTTTAGTACCTTGTTGGGCGTCGGCTATGGCGGGGTGGCGTATGCGTTCTATGATCTTCCGATACCGACCTGCGTGTTGGCGGGTGGTTTGTGTGGCGTGGCGGGGATGCTGCCGGACATCGACGCCGACAAGGGTAAGCCGCTTCGTGAAAGCATGGCCTTTGCCGCGGCGATTGTGCCCATGATGCTGGTCGATCGGTTTCGGCACTTCGAGTTCTCGACCGAGTTGATCGTGCTCTGCGGGGCGGGAGTCTACTTGTTCATTCGCTTCGTGCTGGCTAGTTTGCTGCGCCGCTACACGGTACACCGCGGCATGTTCCACAGTCTGCCGGCGGCCATCATCTTCGGCGAGTTGGCGTTCTTGCTCGCCTCGGGTGATCTGACGTTGCGCATCTACAAAGCCGGCGGCGTGACGGCCGGTTATTTGGCGCATCTGCTGCTGGACGAAATCTACAGCATCGAGTGGCATCGCGGTCGACTGCGGTTGAAACGCTCGTTCGGCACGGCCATGAAACTGTTCTCTTCGAGGTTTTGGGCCAACATCTCGACGTTCGCCAAACTGGCCCTTCTGACCTACATTGTGATGAAGGAGCCCGGCTGGATGCAGGAACATAGCCGTAAGTACATCGAGCCGGCGTTGGAGCGGACGGCGAACGCGGTGGTGGATACGGTGGTGCGGTGAACGGTGGGCGAAAAACGTCGGGCAAGCCCGACCGCTAAACGGTTTGCCGGCTCTCAAGCAGCAACGTGACGGGACCGTCGTTGACGAGTTCGACCTCCATGTGCTGGCGAAATTGGCCGGTGGCCGCCAGGATCCCTTCGGTGGCGACCGCGTCGACGAACACCCGGTAGAGTTGCTCGGCCAGTTCCGGCGGCGCGGCGGCGGTGAAACTGGGTCGGCGGCCCTTGCGGCAATCGCCCAGCAGGGTAAACTGGCTAACGACCAACATGGCCCCGCCGGTGTCGGTCAGCCCGAGGTTCATCTTGCCCTGGTCGTCCTCGAAGATCCGCAACGAAGCGATCTTTCGGGCAAGTTGCAGAGCGTCGGTTTCCACATCGTCTTCAGCCACCCCCAGCAGGACGAGGATCCCGGGGCCGATTTGGCCGCAGATTCGGCCGTCGACGCTGACTTGGGCTCGGCTGACGCGTTGGATGCAGGCGCGCATGGTGGGTCAGTAGGCAGTAGGCAGTATGCAGTAGGCAGTAAGTATTAACAGAATTCTCCTTATAGGGCAAGCACCTTGGGATGATGCAACGATTGAAACCGTTGATTGCGTTGACCATGGGTGATCCGGCGGGGGTCGGGCCGGAGATTATTGCCGGCGCGTGGGGTGAGGCGGATCTGCACGATTGCTGCCGACCGGTCGTGATCGGACATCCCGAGATCCTACGACGGGCCACGGCGTTTCGACAGGTAGACGTCGAGGTTGTCGAAGTGGCATCGCCCAACGAGACCGAAGCGTCGGCCCAAGTGATGCCGTGTATCGCATGTGGGTCCGACGAGGCATTGGAGGCCATGCCCGGGGTGATCGACGCCCGCTCGGGGCAGGCGGCTTTCGATGCGGTGGTGGCGGCGGCCCGGCTGGCTTTGGACGGGCAAGTGGATGCGGTGACCACGATGCCGTTGCACAAAGAGGCCCTGCACCTGGCCGGACACGACTACCCGGGCCATACCGAATTGCTGGCCGAGATGTGCGAGGTCGACGATTTCGCCATGATGCTCTACCTTGGGCCGCAGCCGTCGCTTAGAGGTCCCCACGGGCTGGCCGTGGTGCACGTGACGTTGCACACGGCCATGCGAAAAGCACTCGATCAGTTGAGCGAAGAGGCCGTCCTGGCCAAGGCCCGACTGGCCGATCGGTTCATGACCCGGCTCGCGGGCGTCAGGCCACGGATCGGCGTGTGTGCGTTGAACCCGCACGGCGGCGAAGGCGGGCTGTTCGGGGACGAGGAGATTCAGATCATCGGTCCGGCCGTTGAGCGTGGACTGGGGGAAGGGTTGCAGCTTGAAGGTCCGCTGCCGGCCGACACGCTGATGATCCGCGCTCGGGACGGCCGGTTTGACGCCGTGGTGGCCATGTATCACGACCAGGGGCACATCGCGTTGAAACTGCTGGGGATGCACCGGGCGGTGAACGTCACGCTCGGACTGCCCATCATACGCACCAGCGTGGCCCATGGCACGGCGTTCGATATTGCCTGGAAACAACCGGCCGAGACAGAAAGCCTGCTCGAAGCGATTCGAGTGGCCGTTCGGTTGGTAGCCGCCGGAGGTCCATAGTGCAACGCCGCAATCCGCATTCATCAATCCCCCTCCATCGTTGATCATTTCCTATGCCCCCCTGCCCTGCCCCGGATACTTGTTGGCTTTATCTGATTCGCCACGGCGCGACGGATAACAATCTTGCTCGGCCGCCCCGTTTGCAGGGTCGGCGGACGGATCCCGGCCTCTCGGACGAAGGACGTGTGCAGGCGGAATCGACCGCGGCCGCCTTGGCCGGCGTGGACGTCCAACTTGTCTGCGCCAGCCCCCTGCTCCGCGCCAGGCAGACGGCCGGGGCGATTGCCGACGTGCACGGGCTGTCGGTCCAGCTCGTTGAGGACCTGATCGAAGTCGATGTCGGCGACTGGGAAGGTCGTCCTTGGGACGAGATCGAACGCACCGACGCGGAGGCTTATCGACGGTTCATGACCGATGCGTCGATTCACCCCTACCTAGGAGGCGAGAACATCAGCACCGTGCTGGCCCGGGTCCGACCGGCAATGCAGCGGCTGATGGCCGAGAATCTGGGACGTATCGTGGTGGCGGTCTGCCACAACATCGTGAATCGCGCCTATCTGGCCGATTTATTGGGCTTGCCGCTGGCCAAGTATCGTTCGATCCCACAATACAATTGCGGGATCAACTTGCTGCGCTATCGAGAAGGCCGGGTGAAACTGGTAACGATCAATTGGATCGGGCATTTGGACGAGACAAGATAGCGGTCGCAAGTGTTGTTACTGAAGCGTTTGCGCGAAGCAGTTGTAAGTTATGAGTTGTAAGTTGTAAGTTCTTGAATGCTCCCACGTTGAAGAACCGAAAACTCACAACTTAAAACTCATAACTCACAACGCCGTACTTGGCTGTTCAACCTAGCGCTGCAGTACTAACCCCTTCTTCCCTACGTGGCCGGGTTGAGGCCGGCGCGGCGTAGCTTGTTTCGGGCTCGGCTGAGAATGGGTCCGATGCTGTTTTCCGGCATCCCGACCGCCGTGCTGATTTCCTGGTAGGTTCGACCTTCCAGGTGATACAGTCGTACGACTTCCGCCTCGGTGCCCTGCAACCCTTGTAGCAAACGTTCGACCTCCTCGCGGTCGCCGAGCGTTTGCTCCACGTCGGGCTGCGGATCGGGAATCGCTTCAGCCGGCAGCGAGCCGGCCTGTTCGGCCAGCGGAGCGTTGGCTTTGCCACCGAGCAGTTCCCTGACCACGATGCGTCGGGCAACCACCGTCAGATAGGTTGCCAGGCTGCTTTGTCCGCGAAAGTTACGCAGGACCGCATGGTCGTTTTTGAGAATCTCCAAAAAGACCTCGGCGCACAGGTCGTCGCGATCTTCCGCGGCCAGCCGAACGCTTCGGGCCTGGGCCGTGTAGTTGACCACGTGAACGACCAGTCCCATGAACCGGTCGACGAAGTCCTCCCACGCCCTGGCCTTGCGCTCGAGACAGCGTTCTAGCAGATTACGATCAATTTCGGAGAGTGCCACGCCGCGTATCCCCTGGTGACGGGCTAATACTGCCTACGGCCGATCCGTGGCATGGGCGGAAAAGTTCGCCGACGACCAAAAGGACCGGTCGACGACACTCTTTCGATTCTAAACGCAATTGCCAAAAGAAGCAAGTCGACAGAGCCGTCAAGCCCAGCGTCGGCGCGTCCCAAGCCGGGCTGATTAGACGGTCTGAGCCCCGTACAATTCGTCTCGATTGGCCGAGCTAGCAAAACCTTAAGTGACTGAACAGTAAGCGTTTGAAGCCCTTGGCCGGCAGCTCGGGTACCGGGCGACGGCGGCTTGTGCGACATGGCCGCAAAGCCCCCCCAAATGCCCTGAATATCCCCACTCGGGCCCCCGATTTCCCAGAATACCCGAACTTGCCGGATCCGGAATCCGTTTAGCCGCCGCCTGAAAGAACGTCGGGCAAGCCCGACCGCTAAACGACGGAATTACAAACCACTGCTTACTCCCATGCCATGGCTCGATACCACAGGGACTCCCAATACTTGCGGTCCAACGCGTAGACGTCGACTTCCGCATTCTCGGGCTGATCCTGCGGAAGCAGGCCGTAGAGCTTTAGCTCGCGAATGTATTGCGGGCGGGGACGGAAGCCGGGCATGTCGAATCGCTTGATCGTTTCGAGGTTCTGCCGACCGGCAGCCGCCATGGCCAGCAGCTTTTGATAGTCCGGGTCGGTCGGGTCGGCGAAAACATCCTTGCCTTGCTCGTTGCGACACAGACCCAAACCGCCGGCCTCCTCGGCCAAGGGGGCCAGGACCAGCAGCGACTTTTCCGGTCGCGAGAGGTTGAAGACGATGTGGCGTGAAAGTTTCAGCCGCGGGTCGTTGATGTCGAACCGCCAGAAGGAGATGCCCCGCTCGTCGCACAAAGACTTAGGCAAAATGTTGCTGCCCTGGTGGCACGAGTCGCAACGACGCTGCATGACCTCGGCCCCGGCCTTGGTTGTGGGCCAGTCGAAGTCGGTGTTGGTCAGTTCGTTGGCCTGGTAACCGCCGATCGATCCGCAGCCCAAGGCGCCATACGTGCCGGGATACGGCGCCCCGACCTCGATCCACAACCGCAACATGCGCTTCTGGTGCTCGGTGGCCTTCACCTCATAGTGCGAGCCGTCGAGCATGGTCAGGATCCGACTGGCTCCGGATCCCAAGGACCGTGGCGGGTAGTTGCTTTTGGCCATGTCGCGGCCGTCCTTGAACAACTTGCGGACGGTCATCGTGAAGTAGGCGTGCGAGAACATCGGGCCATGGTCGCCGGTCAGAGCCACTTGGCCGGCATAGGGTCCGCCGCGGGCCGTCTTCTCGTAGCCGTGGCAATCGACGCACAGGGAGTCCAACACGGGCTGGATGTCCCGAGGGAAATCGAACACGTCGGGACAATCGTCGTACGGTTGGATCTTGCTGGGCCTTCGCCTCATGGCCATCATGTCGCGGTTGGGGATGATCGAATGGGTGCGTTGCTCGTGGCAGCCCACACAGCTTGTCACCTCGCCCGGCTGGACCGTCAGGAAGCTCTGCATCCGTTTGATACTCAGGTCGTTTTCGTCCAGGGCGATCAGGAACAGGCTCCGCAAGGCGGGCAGTTCCATAAAGGCGGACCCGTCGGGCTCGACCGGCACGGTGCCCAGGACACGTTCCAAGGTGAACGAACCGCCGTAGGTCAAGGGGTCCATACCGCCGGTGAAGTTGATCGGCTTGGGCAACGACTCCATGACCAGCAGCTTCTTGACTTCGCCACGTTGGACGCTGTTCATGGCACGGCCCTTGTAGACGTCGACCAGCGCCAAGGTGCCCGTCTCGCGTCGGCGGTCGATACGCGGCGGAATGACCCGTTCGCGCTGGCGGACCATGATCGGTCGCGGCTCGTGGCATTCCAACCCCGCCCGGATCTCCTCGTCGGAGAGCCGATGGATCGTTTGTGCCTTGCCTTGCCCGTCGATCAACAGGATCTGCTGCCCCTGGGCTGCCATGAAGGTGTCTTCGGAGAAAGCCCACGGGTCGCGGCAGTTGATGCCCACCGCCTTGGCGAAGGAACGGTCGTCCGGCCCCTTGCGGGGATCGACGATCGTAAGCTGACCGTCGTGTTCGTTGGCGCCATGGCCGGGTGAGAAGATGGCCAGCACTTTCTTCGTGCCGGGGATCGGCTTGGCATCGATCATCACCACGCCCGGGTGCATGTTGCCGTAGTAGATCATCTGCCCGGTACCGTCCGGGTTGGTCGTCCAAAGGTGATGGTAATCGACCTGCGAGCGGTCGACGTACTCCCAACGTTGATAAAGAATACGCCCGTCGGGCAGGACCCAAGGTGTGTTGTCGTGTTCGAGGTTGGCGGAGATAGCCCGCATGTTCTTGCCGTCCGGATCGCAGCGGTGCAAGGTGGCGACCTTGGTCAACCAGCACTGCACGTAGCGCTTGCAGCGGCTGGAGACGCAGATGATATCGCCGTCGGGTAGGTAGGTCGGCTCGATGTCGTCGTACGGTCCGTCGGTCAGTTGACGCATGTCGCTGCCGTCGATGTTGATCTCATAGAGGTGATAGTTATCCGTCCCGCCGGGCCGATAGGAGAAGAGGATCTTCTTCGCATCGTAATGCACGACCGGGTCGCGAACGGCGCCCAGTTTGTCCTCCACCAAGACGGTCATTTCGCCGGTTAAAAGGTTCTTGCGGCAGAGTTTGCCGCCGTGGCCATAGAGTTTCGCCTTGTCGTCGTAGGAGTAGTAGCTGAAGTTGGCGTACCAGTGACCATCCTTGCCGCGCTGTCGGACGGCGAAGACGATCTCCTCGACGCCGGCTCGGGCAATCGCGTCGGTCATGCGACGTCGGGTCTGCTGCTCGATCCTCTGTCGTAAGTCGGCCATCATCTGAGCCGCCTCGCCGCCGGTAAACTCGATCTCCCAGATGGAAATGTGGGCGAACGGCCCCGACGACTGCGGCCCCGACGTCTGCGGCTCCGACGTGCGAATACGAAGATACCGCCCCTTGCCGGAGACGTCGGCCAGCGACTGCTTGCCGTCAATGCCCTCGGCCTCGCAGAGTGTCTGCCAGTTCTGAGCATCGTCGGAGACTTGTACCTGAAAATTCGCAGCAAAGGCGTGTTCCCAATGGATCGTGAGGCCTTCGATCGACAAGACTTTGCCCAAATCGACCTGCAACCAATGGGGCGAACCGTCGAAGACTTGGCTGGCCCAACGCGTGCCGGAGTCTCCGTCCAGAGCGAACTCGGGTTGGTACCGGCCGTCGTAAATAGACGAGCCGCTCACCGCGATACCCTCCTCGGCCGTCGAGAAAGAAGAAAAGGCGGTAACCGAAGCCAGAAAACAGACCAAAGCGATTGCGCGTCGTGCCAACATCGTACGGTCTCCCATGTCAAAGGCGAGATTCTCAAAGCTCACGCAGGTGATGCGGAAGCATAACCTACTGGCCCCAATATACCACGCATGGCAGGCCGATGCAAAGCCAGAGCAATATCGAGCCGAACCGGAGAAAATGGCCCCCCTCCCCTGCTGTTTGGGGACAATCGACCCTCTGCCCGACACGATTGTGGCGGCCATGACCGCTTGCTATGATGGTGGCCGATGGGATTAAACCTTGAGAATGGAACTTGCCCGGGAGAACCACGATGAAAAAAGACCTTACGGCTGGAAACGTCACACGGCGTTGCTTCCTCAAGACGTCAGCCGTCGTGGCGGCGCCGTATGTTATTCCCGGCTCGGCGTTGGGGGCCGATGAGGCGGTCGCGCCGAGCAACCGGATCGCCATGGGTTTCATCGGCACAGGCAACCAAGGCACCGCCGACATGCGGGCTTTCCTGCATGATGAGCGGGTGCAGGTCGTTGCCGTCTGCGATGTGAATCGCCAGAGCACCGGCTACTGGATGGGTGGCGTGGCCGGGCGCGAGCCGGCTCGAAAGATCGTCGAGAAACACTACGCCGACCGCCAGGGCTCGGGCAACTACGCCGGCTGCGGCGCGTACGTCGATTTCCGCGACGTGCTCGCCCGCGACGACATCGATGCGGTCGAGGTGGCCACGCCCGACCATTGGCACGCCATCCCCGTGATCGAAGCGGCCAAGGCCGGCAAGGACATCTACTGCCAAAAGCCGCTCTCGCTGACCATTGCCGAAGGTCGCGCCATGAGCGACGCGGTGAAACGGTACGGCGTGGTGTTCCAGACCGGCAGCCAGCAGCGGTCCGATGGGAATTTCCGCCGTGCTTGCGAGTTGGTCCGCAACGGGCGGATCGGCGAACTGAAGACGGTCAAGTGCGGCCTGCCGGGCGGGCGAGCCGATTACGCTAAGACCGCCGATCGCAAGAGCCCTGAACCGGTGCCCGACGGTTTTGATTACGACCGTTGGCTCGGCCCGGCCCCTTACGCGCCTTACGCCCCGGCCCGATGTCACGTGAATTTTCGCTGGCTCTACGACTACTCGGGCGGCCAAGTGACCGACTGGGGCGGGCATCATCCCGACTGTGCCCAATGGGGTATGGGCACCGAGCGGACCGGGCCCATCGAAATCCGCAAGGCCGAGGCCATCTTTCCCTCGGACGAACTCTGGGACACGGCCACCAACTATTACTTCGAGGCCCTTTTCCGCAATGGCGTGACGATGGTGGTCTCGAACAAGGTTCGCGGCGGCGTCACGTTCGAAGGCACCGAAGGCTGGGTCTGGGCCAACCGGGGACGCCACGACGCGGAGCCGAAATCGATCCTCGACAGCCAGATCGGCCCCGACGAGATCCATCTCTACAAGAGCGACCACCACTTCCGCAACTTCATCGACTGTGTGATCTCGCGCAAGGAGCCAATCGCCCCGGTCGAGGTGGCCCATCGCTCGATCACGATCTGTCATCTCGGCAACATCGCCATGCGATTGGGCCTAGACGGTCTAAAGTGGGACCCCGACACCGAGCAAATCCTCGACAACCCCACCGCCGCCCGAATGCTCAGCCGACCGTACCGAGAGCCTTGGCGACTGGAGGGGTGAGAGTGATTACCGCTCTGCACGAGAATCGGGAGTATGTCACCACAGAGTACACAGAGGACACAGAGAACGATACGAAGTGATTAAGAGGGCATTCTGCTTTCTTAAAACCCCTTTCTTTCTTGCTCTGTGTGCTCTGTGCTCTCTGTGGTTTATCCATTACGAAGGCCGTGTGAACGATTACCACCCCCCCTGCCCTCTTGCCAACTCGGGCCGGCGTCCGGTATATTGGCCGTCCGAGACGTCAATCACTTTCCTATCACTTCAGGAGGTCTTCCCATGCGACGTAAAATGATCTTGGCGGCAGTGACCCTCGTTTTGGTTTTTGGAACCTTTGGGCCCAACCTTCAGGCGGCCGAGTTCCGACGTCTGCCGATCGACGAGTATCGCGACAAGATGATGGGCGGCTGGATCGGGCAGATGGCCGGCGTCGGTTGGGGTGGGCCGACCGAGTTCCGATGGCAAGGCCAGATCATTCCCGCCGATAAAATGCCCGTGTGGAAACCGGCGATGATCAACCAGTTCCATCAAGATGACATCTACGTCGAGATGACGTTCCTGCGGACACTGGAGATTCACGGCTGGGATGTTTCGATTCGTCAGGCGGGCATCGACTTCGCCAACAGCGGCTATGGGCTCTGGCACGCTAACAAGGCCGGTCGCGATAACCTGCGCAACGGCATCGCGCCGCCCGACTCGGGTCATCCTAAGTTCAACCACCATGCCGACGACATCGACTACCAGATCGAGGCCGACTACGCGGGCCTGATCGCCCCGGGCATGCCCAACGTGGCCATCGAGTTGGGCGAGAAGTTCGGCCGGCTGATGAACTATGGCGACGGACTCTACGGCGGGCAGTTTGTCGGCGGGATGTACGCCGAGGCCTTTTTCGAGGATGATCCGGTCAAGCTGGTCAAGGCCGGCTTGATGTGCATTCCAGCCGAAAGCCAATATGCCGAGTGCATCCGCGACGTGCTGACTTGGCACAAACAGAACCCGGACGAATGGAAGAAGACTTGGGAGTTGATCGAAGCGAAGTACCAGGACAACCTCGACTATCGCAAGGCCTCGTGCGACAAGGGCCGATTCAACATCGACGCGAAGATCAACGGGGCCTACATCGTGATGGGCCTGCTCTACGGCCAAGGCGACCTGGACCAGACGATCGTCATCTCGACCCGTTGCGGCCAGG
>SDBV01001017.1_pt1 | contig 41362 bp, 25 predicted proteins | sample 2277081 | NCBI WGS metagenome assembly SDBV01 (sample SAMN10402039, study PRJNA504765) | marine sediment metagenome | isolation source: marine sediment core GS10_PC15, 223 cmbsf | place: Arctic Ocean: Southern Knipovich Ridge | collected 2010
GCGTCAGCACGTAGATCCGGTTCAGATGGCTGTTGAGACAATTCGACAAGGGGATGTCGATCAGGCGATACTTTCCCCCGATCGGCACGGCCGGCTTGGAGCGGAACTTGGTCAGCGGATACAACCGCGAGCCCTGCCCGCCGCCCAGCACTAGTGAAATGACATTCTTCATCGAACGGCCCACACGTCCAGAATTACCACTCCCAGAATTACCACGCCACTATCATCCTACCGGAAATCGCAGCGATGGGGAAGAGGCGCCGCGTGGTACTTCAACGTTGCCGGTCGGCTAAAGCTTGACGGCTGCGGCGTTCGATCGCGTTGGACTCGAGGCGCTTGTTCCACCAGACGAGGTACTCGGGGCAAGGTTTGGCGCCCGGCATGTCCTCGCGGGGCTTCTCGGCCAACTGCCGGGCCCAACCTTGGATCACCGAAAGGGCCGATTGGTATCGTGCGTCTTCCGTCGTAGCGAACGGCACTTCCGGACACGTCGCCAACCCACCGGACTCCTTGGCCAAGGGGCCGCGCAACAGGCGGCTTTGTTCGGGATGGGTTAAGTTGATCAGCACGGCGTTAGTTGTATCGTACGTCTGATTCACCCGCCACTGAAATCCGCGGCCTTCCCGACTCCAGTCGAACATCTGCTCGGGGAAGCCATGCGGGTCGGACCGTTTGTGGCACTTCACGCAACCCTCGCCCAAGGCGTCCCACAAGGGTTGGGCGTCTCGGACAATGCAGCGTCCGAACGGGGCGTCATAGCGAGTGAGCATGTAAGTACCGTAGTAGGGAGCGCTCAAGTCGATCCAGGTGATCAGCCGACTCCATTGCTCGGGGGTCAACTCGACGTCGTAGTGGCCCTTTCGAAGCAGTTCGATCAACGGGCTGGCAATCGCGCCGACCGACTTGGCCGCAATGGCCGGCGGATCGGACCGCGTGCCGGCCACCTTGACGAACCGGCGCAAGTGCTCGTATCCCAGACTGAACCCGTCGGTCTTGTCGGAGCGAAGGTCAAGCCCGGCCGGATCGTCCTGGTGGTGGCAACTTACGCACGCCGCGTCGAGCACCGGTTGCACGTCGTCGTGGAAATTCAAGGGCCGATCCACCGCACACCAGTCCGGGTCGGGCCGCAAGGGGGTTCGAGCCAAGACGTTTTGGAGCTCGCCTTGCAGTGCGGCGGGCGCCTCGTGTTTGTTTGCGTGGCAGCCGAAGCAGGTTCGCATCTCGCCCGGCTGCAAGGTGACCCAACTTCGTTCCCACTGCAGGGCCATGCCCTGTTCGTTGAGCGGTTGAAAAAAGAGGGCCGTCCCGGCCGGCACCTTCAGCACGGCCGAACCGTCTTCGTCGACCGGCACCGTACCGACAACCCGTTTGGCGTCCCAGCAACTGTTCAGCCCCATCGGCGGCGTACCGTCATTGCCGGCCCATTGCCGGTTACCCATCGGACGGTTGCTCAACTCGATCACCCGTAGTGACTTCACTTCACCGCGCTGGACACCCTCCATGCCCGAGCCGGCGTAGACGTCGACCAGACAGACGGTGGCCTCCTTTTCGGCGTATCGAACGCTCGAGGGGATCACCGGCGGTCGAGGACGTGCGGCCAGCGGCATGGGCGAAGCGCACGAGATGTCCGGTTCCTCGTGGATCAACACCCGATTGCCGAACGTATCGACCAAATAGATCCCAAAATGCCGCTTGTGGCGCGGCTTGCAGGAGACCAGGAAGAAGTTCTCCGACAACGGCCAGGGATACTGGTACCAGGCCGAAAGTTTCTGCCAATAGAGCTCGTTCTTGATCGGCTCGATCTTCCGCGGCGGCCAAAGGTGGACGCAGCCGGTGGCTTCTTCAGTACCCAGGCTGACGTCGAAGACGCCCAACTCGCCCCATTGGCTCGTGATGTGATGGCCCGAGACGGTGCAGACGATCCGGTCGCTGCCGGGGATCGATCGGGCATGGAGCATCGAGATGGGCCAGAACGAGTTATTGCCGTAATAGGCCGTCCGGGCGGTGCCGTCGGGATTCATCACGGCCAGCCCCTGCACATGGATCACCCAACGGTCGTTGTATTCCCAGCGGGTAAAGACGACCCGGCCGTCATTCAACACGACCGGGAAATTGTCATGCACGGCGTTGACCGTCACGCGGCGGATATTGCGGCCTTCGCCGTCCATCGCGTAGATATTCGACACGGGCGTGGGAAAACAGTCGACCGTCTGCACGCAGCGGGTCGAGTTGAACAAGATGTTCCCGTCGGGCAGATAACAACCCTCGTAATCGGCAAAACCCGCGTCGGACGTGAGTTGCCGCAGCGCGCGAGTCTCGACGTCCAGCTCATAAAGGTGATAGTCGTCGTCATCGAGGCTTTTCTTATGGGCAAGGAGGATCTTGCGGCCGTCGAAGTGGACATCCGGGTCGCGGATCACGCCGGTGGGGCTGTCGATCAGCACGTCGAGCTTTCCGCCCGGCCATGGCGACGACAACGTACACAACGCCGAGCCGGGCCGAAACACCCGATGCGTCGGATGCATCTCGCGAAACCAACTGAGCGTCTCGGTATAAGCGTAATGCCCACCACCATAACCCAGCGGATGCCGCCGGTTGAACAACAGGGGCCCGAACTGCATCAACGGGTTCTCTTCCAACAACGCCCGACGCAAAAGCACCTTCAGCCTACCACAAGCCAAGATTTCCGCTTTCGGCTTTCCGCTTTCCGCTTTAATTCCGTCCACCTCTCGGCGAAGTTGCCCGTCGGTGTCGTAGCGATCGGGAAACTTTGCCGCCAGATGATCCATCGCCCGACGCAGCGAAGCCAGCTTGTCGCCCAAATCGCCGGTACCGACGAAGTCAAGCATTTCGGCGTCCAGATCGGGCCCGCTCAGCACGATCATGTCGAAGTTGACGTTGGCGTTCTCGTGCCCGGAGACGATCTTCAGCGTGTGCGAGCCTTTGGTGATCTCCGGCACCGAGACGGTCGTCCACTGGTAGGTGAACCAACTGCCCGTGTTCTCGACCTTAATCGGATCGGGCAAACGTTTGCCGTCGAAATGAACTTCCCAGGTGGCCGGCTCGATGTTGTCTCGGGCGACCCGAAACCAGAGCGTACCCGGCTTGACGCTGCCGGAGGCGGTCAGTTCGAATTGGGCGAACTGGCCCGGGTGGCGTCCGAAGTCGTAGCCGAGCACCTTGCCGCCGACGGCCGAGGTTACGTCGGCGACGCCTTGTGCCCCTTGCTGAGCGACGAAATCTTCCGCCTGGACCGTGCCCAGAATCGTTCCGGATGCCGGTGATTCCTCTGCACTGAGCAGGGCACAGGAGCACCAGACGATTGGAACGAGCAACACCAACGATCGGCGGAATACTACGGACATTTTCGGCCTCCCGGATCGATTCGTAAACTTCTCCGACAACGCCTAGGCTTCCTCTTCCGTCCGCAGCTTGGCCAGGACGCTGTAATCTTCCAGGGTACTGGTATCGCCGACCGTCTCTTTCCCGGCTGCGATATCGCGGAGCAGACGCCGCATAATCTTGCCACTGCGGGTTTTCGGCAGCGAGCTGGTGAAGTGAATATCGTCCGGTACTGCCAAGGCGCCGATTTCCTTGCGGACGTGCATCTTCAGTTCCTTGCGCATCTCGTCATCCGGCTCGGCATCGCCGGTGAGTGTGACGAACACGGCCACGGCCTCTCCCTTGAGCTCGTGCGGTCGCCCGACCGACGCCGCTTCGGCAACCATCGGGTGGCTGACCAGGGCGCTTTCGATCTCGATCGTGCTTAGGCGGTGTCCCGAAACGTTCAGCACGTCGTCGATCCGGCCCATGATCCAGTAGTATCCGTCCTCATCGCACCGGGCATTATCGCCACAGAGATACTTGCCGGGCACCCTGCTCCAATACTGGGCCTGGTAGCGATCGTCGTCACCCCAGATACCCCGCAACATGCCGGGCCAAGGCTTGGTGATCAGCAACAAACCGCCGGCGCCTTCGGGAACCGGTTTGTGATCCTCTCCGACGATTTCGGGAATGATGCCGGGCAAGGGCTTGCAACAACTGCCGGGCTTGGTGGGCGTTGCACCGGGCAACGGCGTCATCATGATCCCGCCGGTCTCCGTTTGCCACCAGGTGTCGACGATCGGGCATCGGCCTTGGCCGATTTTCTCGTGATACCACATCCAGGCCTCGGGATTGATGCCCTCGCCCACCGTACCCAACAAACGCAGGCTGGAAAGATCATGCTTTTCGACCCAATGGTCGCCCCATTTGATGAAGGCCCGGATCGCCGTCGGTGCGGTGTAGAAGATCGATACCTTGTGCTTTTCGATGATCTCCCAGAAGCGTCCCTCGTCGGGTGAGTTGGGAGCGCCCTCGTACATCATCACCGTAGCCCCGGCACTGAGCGGCCCGTAGACGATATAGCTGTGTCCGGTGACCCATCCGATGTCGGCCGTACACCAGAAAACGTCTTCGTCACGAAGATCGAAGACCCACTCGGTCGTCTTCTTCACGTACAGATTGTAACCGGCCGTGGTATGCTTGATCCCCTTGGGCTTGCCCGTCGAGCCGCTCGTATAGAGGATAAACAGGGGCGCCTCGCTGTCCATCGGTTCGGCGGGACAATCGGGCGACGCGTCTTGCATCAGTTCGTGCCACCAGAGATCGCGGCCTTCCTTCATTTCCACCTCGCAGCCGACCCGGCGCAGAACGACACACTTTTCGACCGTCGGCGATTTTTCCAATGCCGTATCGACCGTGGCTTTGAGCGGCAACTGCGAGCCGCGGCGCCAGCCCCCGTCGGCGGTGATCTGCAATTTGGCCGAAGCGTCGTTGTTTCGGTCGGCGATGGCCTCGGCTGAAAAACCGCCGAAAACGATCGAGTGGACCGCCCCAATTCGGGCACAGGCCAGCATCGCAACGGCCAACTCGGGGACCATGGGCATATATAAGGAGACCACGTCCCCCTGCTCGATTCCCAGCGATTTCAGCACATTGGCGAACTTGCAGACTTCCTCGTGTAGCTCCTTGTAGGTTATCTCTCGCGTATCGCCCGGTTCGCCCTCCCAGATGAACGCCGTCTTGTTTTCGCGGGTCGTCCCGAGATGCGCGTCCAGGCAGTTGTAGGAAACGTTGGTCTGCCCACCGACAAACCATTGGGCAAACGGTTCGTCCCATTGCAGAACCTTCTCGTAGGGCTTGAACCAATGCAGTTCGTCCGCCATACCACCCCAAAACCCCTCCAAATCGGCGGCGGCCCGGTCCCAGAGTTCCTGGTACTGCTCTGCCGATCCGACTCGGGCACGTTGTGCAAATTCTGCGGGTGGCGGAAACAGACGTGATTCTTTCATCACGTTGACGATTGGGCCAACTTCGTTACTTGCCATGAACGACTCTCCCTCCCAATCGGTGGATGGGTCAAGAAAATGATCAGCGACGGGTAAATGCACGAGCATTGTAATGAATCGACCGGCCGGCGTCAATGATGCCGGCTCTCTCGGACAGGGGGCTTGCTGGCAGCGGTGACACGTCAGAGAGCACAGCGAAGGGCCTGTTTTCACGATAACCCACGTCCTTCGTTGCTCAGGGCACGCCACCCAAGGGCATTCGGGCCGACCACCCTTGAGGGTACTATTTCCCCCCTAGGATTTACTTGACCGGGGCTGCGCCGTGATTTAGTATTAAGAGGGTCGGGTCTCGTGGAGGCCACGCCCCTGGTGCGTGCACTCTCGATGGATTACAGGCGGGGAAGCGGATGCTACACAATCGGTTTTCGATGGGACGCGCAGCTACCGTTGGTTTGGCAACCTGCTGGATCCTCTTTTGCTATCTGGCCGCAGCCTCGGCCCAGATGCCGCCCGGGCGGGTTGCCGTGGCCGAGGTCCAGGAGCGGGAAATAACCTTGGGCCGAACATTTGTCGGCACGGTGGCGCCGAAACGCATCAGCACCGTCGGCAGTGCCATCGAGGGTCACGTGATTCTGCTGCGAGCGCGCGAGGGTGATCGGGTCGCCAAGGGTGACGTCTTGGCCCAACTTCGGACCGAGCAATCGCAACTCCAATTGGCCGCTGCCGAGGCCCAGTTGCAGGCCCTGAAGCACGTGCACGATCAGTTGAAGATCTCGTTGCCCGAAGAAATCATTCAGGCCGAGGCACGCAGGGACGCGTCGAAGGCGCTGATGGATTTTGCGGTCTCGAAACTGAACCGCTCGAAACCGCTGTTCCAGCGCAATGCCATCAGTGAGGACGAGCTGCAGGAGCGCCGTTCGACCGCGCTGGCGGCCAAAGAGAAATACAGGGAGAATCTGGTCGCCCATCGTCTTGCCGCGGCCGTGGCGCCGATCAAGCTGCGCGAAGCGGAAGCCAAGGTGGCTGCCCAAAAGGAAGAAACCGGCCGGCTGCAAGACGACCTCGAACAGCACACGATTCGGGCTCCCTTCGGCGGCTACATCACCCGGGAGCAGACCGAAGTCGGCCAATGGGTTTCCAAAGGAGACCCGATCGTCGAGATGGTCGAGGTCGACGAGATCGACATCGAGATACCGGTTCTGGAAAACCTGATTGCCGAATTGCAGCTAGGCATGAAGGCTCAGGTCACCCTGGGGGCCTTGCCCGGGCGTCGTTGGGAGGCGCCCGTGTTGGCGATTGTGCCCAAGGCCGACGTCCGCTCGCGTACTTTCCCGGTCAAAGTGCGTCTGGAGAACGAGTCGGGTCCCGGGGGTGTGCTGCTGAAGCCGGGGATGTTCGCCCGGGTGACTCTGGCCGTCGGCGCGAAAGGGCCGGCGAAGCTGGTTCCCAAAGACGCCCTGGTGCTGGGCGGCGAGTGGCCGGTCGTCTACGTAGTTGGCCCAATGCCCGAGCAGTTGCCCGCGGATAGTCCGCCCGCGGACGGAGTTGCCCGCAAGGTTTCGGTCGAACTGGGGGCAGCGATCGATGAATTGATCGTGGTTCGGTCACCTTTACTGAAGGCGGGTGATCTGGTGGTGACGGAAGGGAACGAGCGTTTGTTCGAAGGCCAACCGTTGATCATAACGAATCGGGATCAACTTCCCGCCGAAGATCCCGTCGCAAAGCCTGCCCCCTAAACTTGCCATGCAACTGATCGAAGCGTTCGTACACAACCCGGTGAAAGTGACGGTCGGCGTGTTGCTGTTCATGCTGTTCGGCTTCATAGGGCTTGTTCGGATGCCTATGCAGTTGACCCCCGAGGTGCAGATCCCCACGATCAGCGTCACCACCCGATGGGCGGGTGCCTCGCCCCAGGAGATCGAACGCGAGATCATCCAGGAGCAGGAAGAGCAACTCAAGGGCGTCGAGGGCATGACCAAGATGTCTTCGGCCAGCATGAACTCGCGCGGGACGATCAGCTTGGAATTCGGCGTGGGCACGGATGTCAACGCGGCATTGCTGAAGGTCAGCACCCGGCTGCAACAAGTGCCCGAGTATCCCGAGGAAGCCGACGAGCCGGTGATCACGACTTCCGACACCAACTCCAGTCCCATTGCGTGGTTCATCCTCCGCCCGCGCATCGCCTCGGTCGAGCAGATCGAGGCGTTTCAGCGGGCGCATCCCGAGTTGGCCGAGAAGCTCGAGCCGGCCCGGTTGGCCCACAACTCGGGCCTGCGAACGCGACGGCTGCTTGGACTCGTCGAAGAAGACCCCGAGTTGGAATCGCAGCTCGAGGAACTCTTGCCGGCCCGCTACTTCCCTTCGGCCGAAGAGGTCGAAGCCTTTTGCCAAAGACACCCCGAACTGGCCGGGCTGATCGAGCCCGTACGCAACGCTCCGGATGCCCGAGTGCGGGGGCGGCAGTTGGAGAAGCTCGCCTTGGGGCAGCCGGAGATTCGGCCGCAGATCGAGGAGTTGTTGGTCGAGGTTCCCCAGTTGCGGCTCTTTGTGGAAGACCACATCGAGGCGGCCTTCGAACGGGTTCAGGGGGTCTCGAATTCGAATATCTTCGGCGGGCAAGAAGAAGAGATGCAGGTGATCGTCGATCCCCAGCGCCTGGCCATCCGGCAATTGACCATCGGCGACCTGTCCCGGGCCTTGCGCCAGGCCAATCGCAACACCACGGCCGGCGATATCTGGGACGGCAAGCGACGCTACGTAGTCCGTGTGATGGGCCAGTTCACCAAGCCCGAAGACGTCGCCAACGTGGTGATCACGCGTCGCGACGGATTGGCCGTCTATGTCCGCGACGTGGCCGAGGTCAAGCGGGGATTCAAGAAGCCCACCGGGTTGGTCAAAAACTTCGGCTCCTCTTGCGTCGCGGTCAACTGTGTTCGGGCAACGGGGGCCAACGTGTTGGATACCATGGAAGGGCTCCGGCAGGTCCGCGCCCGGCTGGATCGCGACTTGCTCGCTCCCCGAGCACTCGAACTGATCCAGGTCTACGACGAGACCGACTACATCTACTCGGCCATCGGGCTGGTCAACCAGAACATCGGCGTCGGCGGTCTGCTCACAGCGGTTGTGCTGTTGCTGTTTCTACGCAGCGGGCGGTCGACGATCATCATCTGGCTGGCCATCCCCATCAGCCTGGTCGGTACGTTCGTCGTGCTCCATTCCCTAGGCCGCTCGCTGAACGTGATCAGTCTGGCCGGATTGGCGTTTGCCGTGGGGATGTTGGTCGACAACGCCGTGGTCGTGTTGGAGAACATCTTCCGCCACTACCAAAACGGCGAAGAGCCGTTCACCGCCGCGGTCAACGGGGCCAAGGAAGTTTGGGGCGCGGTGGTGGCCTCGACCTTGACCACCCTGGCCGTCTTTCTGCCCGTGTTGTTCGTCGAAGAAGAGGCCGGCCAACTCTTCCGCGACATCGCCCTGGCCGTCAGTTCGGCCGTGGCACTCTCGCTGATCGTTTCGATCACCGTGATTCCGACCGCGGCGGCCCGAATCCTCCGACCGCGGCGCCGTGCGACCGAAGGCAACCATGCCCTGCGGAAGGTCCACACGCTGGGTGGATGGTTCGTCGGTCTGGTCGTCGGCATCAACGCCAAAATCCAACACAGTACGCTCCTGAGGCTGGTCACCGTGATCGGGTTCGTCGGCACGGCCGTGTTGGTCAGTTGGATCCTCTTGCCGAAAGTGGAATACCTGCCCACCGGCAATCGCAATCTGGTGTTCGGTCGGCTGTTGCCCCCGTCGGGTTACAATATCGGGCGATTGCTGGAACTGGGCGAAGAACTGGAGCGACGCACGCAACCCTACTGGGACATCGACAAGGGCGATCCGGCCAACGCCAAGCTGGAGTTCCCGATTATCCAAGACTATTTCTTCGTGGCCTCGGGGCGGTACGTGGTGTTTGGGATTCGGGCCGTCGATCCGCTTCGGGCCGGCGATCTGGTGGAACTGGTCGATCAGATCGGCAACGAACTGCCCGGCACCTTTGCCTTTGCCCAACAAGCCAGCCTGTTTGGCCGCACGCTGCAAGGCGGTCGGACCATCGACGTGGAGATCACCGGGCCCGACCCGCGGAAACTGGTCGAGATCGGCGGGCGAGTCATGGGGCAAATCCCCGGCGTGGTCCCCGGCAGCCGTGCCACGCCGGTACCCAGCCTCGACCTAAGTAGCCCCGAACTGCACGTCTGGCCCAAGTGGGAACAGGCAGCCGACATGCAACTGAGCAAGAGCGAACTCGACTACGCCGTCGATGCCCTGGTCGACGGGGCCTATGCCGGTGACTACTTCAAAGGCGGAAACAAGATCGACTTGACCGTGATCGGTAACCAGCAGTTTATCGAGCGGACCCAGGACCTGTCGGGACTGGCCATCGCGGCGCCGTCGGGCAACCTGATCTCGCTGGCCGCCGTGGCCGACGACGTATTGACCGGCGGGCCCGAACAGATCAACCATCGCGAGCGACAACGGGCCATCACGATCCAAGTTCGGCCGCCGCAAACCACGCCCCTGGAAGGCGCCATTGAAGACATCAACGCCCAGATCGTCCAGCCCTTGCACCAGCAGGGAATCATCGGTGGAGATTACCGCATCCAGCTTGCCGGTACGGCCGACAAACTGAAGGCGACGTGGCAGGCCCTGCGATGGAATTTCCTCTTGGCGTTGCTGATTACCTATCTACTGATGGCCGCCCTGTTCGAGTCGTGGCTCTACCCCTTCGTGATCATCCTGAGTGTGCCGCTGGGAGCCGTTGGCGGATTGATCGGACTGGCCCTGTTGAACGTCTACCTCTCGTGGCAACAGTCGCTAGGGTTGGCTGGCGGAGCGTACCAGTCGCTCGATGTGCTGACCATGCTCGGATTCGTGATCCTCATCGGCACCGTGGTCAACAATGCCATCCTGATCGTTCACCAGTCGTTGAACCACATGCGATTCGACGATATGACACCCAACCAGGCGATCCTCGAAAGTGTCCGCACGCGGATCCGCCCGATCTTCATGACCACGGCCACGACCGTCTTGGGGCTCTCTCCGCTGGTCCTATTCCCAGGCGCCGGCAGCGAACTCTACCGCGGCCTGGGTGCGGTGGTCCTGGGCGGCCTGGCCATTTCGACCCTTTTCACGCTGATCTTGGTCCCCACGCTGTTCAGCCTAATGATGGATGCCAAAGCCGAGTTGGTGCGTCTGCTGGGGCGTCAGGGAGAGGCCGACTGAATCACCCCTCAGGTCGACCGACTACTCAATCGCAGCGAGATTGGCCGTCGGTTTTCGCCGCACGCGTTCCGTAGGAGACGACTCCTACCAAACCCCCAGTTCTTGACCGTGCCAAGCATAAACCGGTCGGTTTCTTGTGTTTGCCGGGCAAGAATCCTAAGTTACGGGAATCTGAGACATAAGTATCGAACAGCCCGGTCGGGGGGTGCATTGTGTCCTGGGGCTGTTAATTTCAAGCAGATAGTTGACAAAAAGTCCATTTTCGCTTAAACTAGGGGCACAAAGACTCGGAACAATCGATTTCAGAAGAAAATCACTCGAAACTTCTGCAAATCGTTGACAAAATGGATTGTGTTGATTAGGTTAAACATATGGCTTTTCTCGTATGCATGGGATTTCACGCATTGGTCGCAAGTAGATTAAGGAGAGGTTGGGCAAATGAATAAGGCAACTTTCGCGGGATTCTTCGTTTTGGGCATCGCGGCTTTGCCCGCGTCGGCGGCCGTCATCGATATCGGAACACAATACCTCGAACCAAACGAAGCGGGGCAAACTTTTCAAATCAACATCAGCACCGCAACGGCCGAAACGGCTGGGTTGATGTTACTGGAATTGCAGGTTGGAGATGGAGGACCGGATCCGCCAATCAACGGTACTCTTGGGCCTACCATTTCAAATGCGGATGTGCTGACCGGTACGGTCTTTGAAGCTCTACCCAACGGTGGAGACGAAGGCTGGAGCGCTGGTAATCCGTTGCCGTTTCCCCAACTCTGGGGATCGTCGGTCCTGACCGATTACGATCTTGCAGACCCCTTCGATCCGGGCGATCCCCAGCCGGCGCCCGAGGCCGAGCTCAACGGGCTGATAGCGACCGTGACTGTCGACACCATCGGTTTTGCTTCCGGAACCTGGGATTTGATCGCCAGCGAGAACGCAGCCGAAGATAGGACCGAGTTCTACACAGTCATTGTTGTTCCGGCAGTTCCGCAAAATAAGCTGGAGGCGGTACTGGTTCCCCTGACGGTCAACGACGGATTCCTTAAAATTGTCGACGAGAAGTTGCTCACCGTGGCCGACGGAAGCTGGGGTAACGAAGCTACCTGGGACCTCCTGCCGCCGGCTACCGATACGGAGGTTCCCTACGAAGGTTACAAGACGGAAGTGCGTGACAATACCGTATCGGTCGACGCCGGCGGTATGACGTTTTCCTTGACAATCAACAATGTCGGCGGCAAGGTGACCGTCGAGTCGGATCAGGTCCTCTCGACGTTGCGGGAAGTCAACGTCGCGGCCGGAGTGTTGGAACTCGCGCCGCGCGGCGTGGCTAACGTCGGCGAAGAGTTGGCGATCGGGGGCGGCGGAATCCTTCGGATTGAATTCAACGGCCCGGATAACGGACTCGCCGCGGCAAGCGATGTGGTCCTCTTGGCCGGAAGTACCCTGGATCTCGAAGCAACCAACACTTTGGGTGACGTGAGTAACCCTGCCCGTGAATGGGGCGATCAAACGCGAACGATCGTCACAGGCGCCGTGTCGGGGTTCTTTGACAATCTGCCGCCCGACCCGGACGGCCATATCAGCCGCGGCGTCTTCCTCACGGACCAGGGGGCGAATGGGCAAACGATTACCTACAATCCCAATAGCATCGACGTGGACTTGTTCCAAGCGGGCCCGGGAGATACCGACGGGAACCGGAAGGTCGAGGGGCCGGACATCCTCGCTATCCTCACCGCCAGTCTCTTCGGCGACGGGCTCGTGTTAAACCCGGACGGAACGTATGCAGCCTACTGGAAAACTGGTGACTTCGACGGCAACCACAAGGTGGAAGGCCCCGACATCCTGTTGCTGCTCCAAGCAAGCCTGTTCGGCGACGGCGAGTATACCAACATCACCAAATCGGCCGGGGCGGGCGGCCAAGGCGATGCCAAGTTGGTGATTTCGGCCGACGGAGTGGTCCTCGACAGCAACGGCGCCACGATTAACGGATACGTGCTGACTTCCGACGCCGGCATTCTCACCGGTGACGACGCTAACAACCTCGGCTTGTTCCAAGGGGACAGCGATGACATGATCAGCGGCGGGTTCGCGATGCTGGTCGACGGCCAGCACGCACTGGGTGATGTAATTGGTGAGACCGACATCGATCTGGCTAGCGATCTGACACTGATCTACACGATCGAAGGTCAAGTCGGGCTGTTTACGGCCAGTGTGGTGGTTCCCGAGCCGGCCACGATCGCCATGCTCCTGGGTGCTTTGGCCCTGCTGCCGCTGGCCTGGCGCCGCCGGAAACTCAGCCGGTAGGCCGTAAACGACGCTCCCGAAAGCGGAATAATCACGGGGCGGCCTGGAGAGAACTCCTGCCGCCCCGTTTGTTTGCGCGGGTGGCTGAAATTGGGTCGGAAGGGTTGGCCAATCGCCCGTGATCGGAGTAAACTGGACCCTAGCAGAAACGGGTTTCTGCCATCGGACCATCACTCCCTTCTTGCCCGGATTGGCCTGTCTCATGTCTCGTGTATCGGCCACGGATCTGTTTCCCCTGCCGCTGACTCCCTTCGAGCGATACATGGTCGCGGACGATCGTCCGGACTATCCGGCCGTGTTTCATTTGCGCCTCGAGCTTTCCGGCATGATGCAACGAGACCCGTTCCTGGCCGCCGTGGACCGAGTGCTGCCACGGCACCCGCTGCTGCAAGCGGTAGTTCGGCACTCGCGAAGAAACGGATTGGAGTGGGCGCCGGCGCCCGACCCGCAGCCGAGCGTCTGCTGGGCAGAAGACTCGAAGACCGACTCGCCTTGGGCCGAGCCGATCGATCCGGGTCGGGAAATCGGCCTGCGAATCCACGTCCAACGGCGTGACGGCCGTACGGCTATCCTGCTGCAACTGCACCACGCCTGCACCGACGGCCTGGGGGCCGCACAACTGGCCGAGGAGCTTCTCTCGGCATACCATGCCCAACTCGCTCCCGGCGACACGTCCGCCTTGCTCCCTCCGCTCGATACCCGGCGGCTCCGTGAGCGAGGTAAGTTTGGGCTCAACGCGGTGCGCTACGCACTTAGGGCCCCCAAGGAGTTGGCGGGTGGACTTGGCGCGATCGAGTATTTCGTCCATCGCCCGATGCCCCTGGCATCGTCGCGAGATGACGCCTACCCGGCTGATCGGCCCACGCCGTTCTTGCCCAGTTGCACGCACACCTTCACGCCGGAGGAAACCACACAACTTCGCAACGCGGCGCGGCAAATGGGTGGGACCACGAACGATCTGTTACTGCGAGATGCATTTCTGGTGCTTTATGACTGGAACGCGAGACTCGATCCGGCCGGCAAAAATCGGGTGATTCGCATCTCGGTGCCGATCAATATGCGCGGCCCGGAGGATCACGCCATGCCGGCGGCCGATGTCGTAAGCATGGTGTTTCTCGATCGCCGGCCGGGTAAGTTCCGTTCCCCTAAGGGCCTGCTTTGGAGCATACGGTTGGAAATGAACCTCGTCAAACGGTGGCGGCTGGGGCTGACGATGATCCATAGCCTGCGACTGTTCGGCAAGTTCCGCGGCGGCTTACAGAGGCTGCTTCCCGAGCACCGATGCCTGGCGACGTCCGTGGTCAGCAACCTCGGCGAACCGGTCCGCGACTCGTCACTTCCTCGATCAGACGGGCAACTCGTGGCCGGTGACTTGCTGCTGGAGCGAATCGAATTTCTGCCGCCGATCCGTCCCATGACGCGGGCATCGTTTGGCGTGGTGTGCTATGCGGGTCGACTGACGTTAAGCCTCAACTACGATGCCCGGCACCTGAGGGCCGACGAGGGACGCCTGTTGTTGGACCGGTTCGTGGAACAACTTCGGCAGTCTTGGCAATCGGTGTGACACGCATTACACGACGTCGTCCATGCCTCGTTCGAACAGTCGACCGAGCCGCGTGGCGAGCATCGCCGGCAACAGCACCAGATCCCCCACCAAGGCGGCGGCCAGCAGAATGAACATCAGCAGGCCAAACTGAGAGACCGGCTGAAACGAGCTGAGCCAGAAGACCAGCAGCCCCAGGCCGGCGATCAGCGTGGTTTGGATCATCGCCGGCGCGCATCGCCGATAGGCCTCGCCGATGGCCTCATGTCGCGAACGGTCCTCGCGCAACGCGCGGCGAAACCAGGTCAGGAAATGCAGCGTGTCGTCGACCGCTATCCCCAAGGCGACGCTGGCCGTCATCATCGCCCCCACATCGATCAGCGTTCCGGTCCAACCCATGGCCCCAAACGTAATCACGGCCGGAAACACGTTCGGTAACATCACCAACAGGCCGGCCCTGAGGCTCCGCAGCAGCAAGGTCATCACCACGCCGATCATCACAAACGCCAGACAAAAGCTCTTGAACAACCCGTCCAGCAGTTCCCGCTGGGCCAAGTAGACCAGCGGCACCACGCCCGTATAGATGGCCCGAACCGTACCGGGTGCCTCCGATCGCTTTTCCAGAAACGCGTCGATCTCCGTCTTCACCTTGCTGAGAAAACGATCGTGATCGATGTTGCTGAACGCGCGAACCCGGGCACTGATCCGCCACAATTCGTGGTCGCCTTGATCGCTCAGATAGCCCATGGTCTCCAGGTCGCTTTTGTTGCGAGTCAACTGGACCTTGGCCACGCTGCGTCGGAACGAACTGTCCAGATCACTCTTGGCCGGGCCGAATGTGGCGGCCGAAATCGAACCGCCGATCTCGTCAAAGTCATGCAACCGGCTCTCGACGTCGCGCACCAACTCCAGGCGCTCGAGCAAATCCAAGGGGCAGGACTCCTCGAAACGGACAACCACTTCGATCGGGATCATCGGGCCAATATGCTCCTGCAGCCAATTGCTGTCCTTGACCCACTTGCTCCCCGGCGCGAAGAATCGGCCCGGCGAAATGGTCGTATTCACCATGGCGGCCCCCACGGCGAAGATCGACAGCGACACCAGGCACACCGCCATCAGCGGCCGGCGGCGCCGGATGGTCCAGGCCGACATCCGATGGAGCATCAGCTCGGATCTCTCCGGCGAGTCCTTCTGCGGCAAGAGGGCCGTCCTCAGAGGCCATTTTTCCAAAGCTGCCGGCAACAACAGAAAGAGAACCCCTACCCCCAGGATGATTCCCAAGGCGGAATAGAGCCCAAACAGTTTCACCGGGATGATCTGACTGACGTAGAGCGAAATCAACCCCAATGCAGTCGTGATGGCCGACAACGCACAGGGCGCCCAGCCGGCACGCACGGCGCGCGCCGGTGCCCCCTCAAGACCCGATTCCCGGATTCCGTCGCGATAGTAATTGCAAAGATGCACGGCCGCTGAAAGCGTCAGCACATAGAGCAAGACGGGCATCACCACCAACACCAGATTCATCGTGTTGCCGGTATACGAAATCATCGCCGTACCCAGAGCCGACGCGTACCCGGAAACGATAAAGAGCATCGCCATCAGCTTGATGCTGCGCAAACAAAACCAGGCAACGGTCAGAGCAACGATCCACGAGAGCACGATCCACTGCTGAATGGCCCGTTCGCTTTCGATGTCGATGGCCGCGTTAATGGTCGCATCGCCACCCAGCCGCAATGTGTCCGGGTCGATCTTGCAACGCTTAGCAATCCTTTGCAGTGCGGCCAAGGCTTTCGTCCGCTTGGTATCGCCCGCTTGAGACAACGTAATCAGCGCACACGTGGTCTCCCGGTCGCGTCCGATCAGCGAGCCTTCCAGCCGTTTGACGGCCTCGTTCCATGAAAGGTTGAACGGTTCGGTGGTCAAGATCTCCAGGACTTGCGGCCCGGTCCACACCTTTCGAAACCACTTCGCTTCGCCCTTCTCGCGTTGCGAGCCGGCCGGAGGGACGACTTCCGAGGCGAATTGCTCGAGCCTTGGGTCTTCCAGCGTGCATCCGTCCCAGCTTGCCAGGACGAAATCGTCGGTCCCAAACACCCGGCAGAAGGCCTCGTAGGTCCTCGTTTCTTCGAAGTCCTGGGGAAGCCACTGGTGGATGTTGTTATTGGCGTTGGCAAACGCATCGATCATCCCCCAAAGGATCAAGGGATACAAAGCGGCCAGGACCAGCATAATCGGCCAGGCATATCGTGCGTAAAAAGATCGCTTCATCAGGTCATTGCGGAGTGCGAATTACCAGCGACATCATACCACGCCCCTCGATACACAAGTACCGCGTAGCCGATTGCCGCTCAGCAGAACCCCCGACACGCAAGAACCACTCGTACGGGCCGTACCCGTGACCCCCGGTGGCTACAAGACAGCCACCTTTCTCATATTGCCTGACCGGCACATGCGTTGCAGACTGCGCGTTTTATCACCTTCGGCATTTCGCGGGGCTTTCTGAGGAGATCTTCGCGGAGGGCCGGTTACTCGGTCCGACCTTGCAGCCGAGCGACCACCGCCTCGGCGGTGGCTGGGTTGGTTGCCAGCGGAACGTCGTGTACGTCACAGACTCGCAACAGGGCCGAAACGTCCGGCTCGTGGGGCTGGGCCGTCAGAGGATCGCGGAAGAAGATGACCGCTTCGACCTCGCCCAACGCGACACGGCCGCCGATAATCAAATCGCCTCCCTCCGGCCCATGAACAACGCGCTCGACCTCCAGGCCCAACTCGTCGTGCAGCAGCTTGCCCGTATTGCCGGTAGCCACCAAGGTCTGTTGGCGAAAGAAATCGACATATTGTCGAACAAAGTCGGCCAGATCGGACTTCTTCTTGTCGTGAGCAATCAGGGCGATCATAAGGCGGTCTTCCTGACCCCTAGCGTACTCGACAACGGAAGCGAATTACGCCGCCTTCGCCCACCGGCAGCGGATTGGTGACCTCGCAACGCAAGACGAGCGAATCGCCCTCGTTCGGTTGGGTGAAGAACTCCGCGTCGACGCTGCATTGGGCGCTGTCGGGGATATATTCTAACCGCGTGGTGAGGTTGTCGACGATCGTCACGTTGCCGATCAGTTGATTGCCGACGTTGTCGAAGCGGATCGTAAAGGCCACCTCGTCACCCGGGCCGGCAAACTGGGTCGAAGCCACTTTCGCCACACGCAATTTCGGCTTGCCCGGCGGGGACTTGACCGTATGGACCGAATAGAGACTTTCGTCGCTGACTTCGGCCATGGCGGCTTGCTCGTCGAGGATGACTTGCACGGCCTGCTTCAGTGACCAGGCTTGGGCCGCCTCCGAGCCGCGGGCTAGGAAAGCCGTCTCGCCGACGGCGGCGGTGCCGGTGCGGATGAGTTGGAAATCTTCGTACGCCCGGAAGGCATCTTGGAACGCTTCCGGCCCGACCGTGTCGGACAGTGCCCCGTTACCCCATTTCGTGCGGAAAGCCGCCGCCAAACGCCGTCCCACCTGACGATCCGCCTGGATGTGTTGCTTGCTGTCGGCCACGAGTTGAACTATGGTGGGACTTTCCAACTTGACCGGCGAATAGACACCGGCCGAGCGGTTGGCCTGTTCGTTGGCCGCCAGACCGACCACTTGGCGCACCGCACCGAAGCGCGGGCTGTAGATGTGCACCCGATTGCTCGGCTGAACCAGCGTTTCTCCGTCGAGCGTATCGTAATGGGCGATGGTGTCTTCAAGCTCCAGCCCGTGAATCTCCCATTCTTCGTTTACCTTCGCCGGCAGACCGCGGTCGCCACCGTCGCGCAAGTATTCGTCCTCGGGCCATGGTTGGCTCATCCCCGGCGGCGCCCAGGGTCCGCCGGGTGTATAGGCCAGCGGCACACCCTGCTCCATGCCGGGTGGTCCCATGGTTCCGGCAAAGGCTTCCGGCGGTAGATTGGCATATCCCCGGCCGTCGAGCACCGACGTGTCGTAACTCGGCCGCATAGTGTTTTGGCAAGAGCAGAGCGCCAGTGCGCACATCCCGATCAGGACCATTCGCCACCAGTCAGGCCATCGGGGTCTGTTCGTGTTGGCCACGGCGATCGTGTTCATTATTATTGTTGCCCCAGTATCTCCGGCTTTGGCGACGAATAAGAGGCAAACGGCGGGCAATCGAACAAGAACTTGGCGTCGAATGCCTCGGCCGGATCCGGCAATCGGGCTCCCATCCGCAAGATGGCCACCGGTCGACCCAGGGCGTCGGCCATGGCCAAGGGATCGCGCGTGGGACCGATGTCGAACCAGTTGTTGCCTTGCGAATCCTCGCGGACCGGCAACGCTTGGTTGGGATCTTCCAGGTAAATCACCCGCGTGACGAACTTGCCGTCTATCGCCAATCTCAAGTCTTCCTCGGACAGCTCGATCGGGATGGGAAACCGTCGCTGTTGATCTCGGGGAGCATAGAGTCGGTCGACGATTTCGATGGTCGGAAACACTTCGGCTCCCGGCCGCATGGGGATCTCCATAACTCGAATGCGATAGACCTGCCCGATCAGCATGCCGATCTTGCGTGGCGCCGGGCGGGGCCTCTCGAAAGTCCCGTCCACCGCCAGCGAAACCGAAGCCCCCAGCGGGGCCTTGATTTTAACCGGCTGAAAGAATCCGCGCAATGGCCCGCCCCGCTGGAGTTGCCAACTGCCAATCGCTCCCGGTGGCATCCCGCCCTGATGCAGGTAGTGCGTCGACGTCTCGTCGGCCGGCAGCGAACTTGCTACCCCAAGGCCGAAAAGTACAAGCACTACCAAGTTGCGGGCAACTCGTCTTCTGGATGTCGCCTCCAGTGATGCTCGACAGCGGAGCTGGTGGACCATTGTCACGGATAGGATAATCTCGATTAGTTCGACATGTAGAAGGCCGGGTCAACCCGGCCGTTGAACGTCAATATTCACACGCGTCAGTGGTGGAATAACCGGTGGACGCATCGGGTCCGGGGCCTATAGCGGGAAACGTCTGCTCGACCACGTAAGCATGGCTGGCCGGCTTGGGATAGCTGAAGCCCGGGTTCTGTCGCACGTCGATCTTCATTTGACGCGTCGGCTTGGGGATCCTCATGTGCGTATGGTTTCTGATCGAATGTTTCTGCAATCCGGCCGGGATTCCCAACGGCACGTGCGGCGGGCCGGGCAGTCCGATCGGCGTTCCCGACATCGGCATCCCGTACTGCGGCCCGGAAATGCCCGAGATATAGGCCGTCGAAATCGTGCTCGGTCCGCCACCCAACGGCGTCCCCAGACCGCCCATCGCCTGATTGTCGCCTCGGATATACGAAGCTTGCATCACGCCGTTGTCGGCGGCTGCCCCGCCGGGAAGACCCAAATCTTTGTTTCCAACCCGCAGGATCGCCAAGATCGCCCCGCGACGGTCCGCCTCGACGATCGGATCCACGCCCGGATCCAACCGCGTGCTGACCAGCGTTTCGACGCCCGCTAAGGCCAATTCCTGGAACTCCGCGTCGGGTAGATAAATCACCTTGCTCACGAAATTGCCCGAGAGAACCTGATCGAAGTCTTCTTCGGTAAACTGCACAGGAATCGCGTTATGTGAGAGAAACGCCTCGGTCCGCGGCATCGACGGCCCGACCTCGAGCGTCGGATACAACTCCACACCGGCACGGCCCGGGATATTGGTTAATTTCAGCCGATAGATGGCCCCTTGAGGGAAGTTATATCGGCCCGGACAAATCAACGGATCGGAATCGAACATCCCCGGCATACTCACGTCCCAGGCAACCGCCATCCCTTCCGGGCCCACGAAGGCGATCTGGGAGGTCTGATTGGTGACCGGACAGGACGGCTGATAGGCGGCAATACCGGGTCCCGGGCCACCGACACCGGGTCCGGGTCCCATCAGCAAGTCGGCCGGCGGCAGGTTATGCGTCAGTGGCCGGCGACAACCGGCGACCGCCAAACTTATCAATAGTATGGAAATTAGTGAAATCCTCATCGTATTCCCCCCTGGTCTGGCGCCGACTATCGGCTGAGATGAGTTAGGTTCTGAATCAACCAAATTCCCCAACGGCCCATCGCGATTGGCGTGGACCACGTTACACGGCCGCCGTACAATGATAACCCAACCGGAGGAACAACGCTCCTCGCGAGCCTACGGGTTGCGCACGGCTTCGGCGCAATCGGGGCTTCTGTGGACTATTGGTCGGCCTGTTACAACCGGAATCTTTGGTAAATCCGTTAATACCGGCAAAATGCGGTTCAAATTCCCCATCTTACTACTCTTTGGGCTGGCCTCATCCGAGATAGGCGTCGAGGATGCACGCGCTCAGCAAGCGGCGCCGCAGGCCCCCGTGCGTCAATCCCCAACCGATGCCAGAGCCGTAACTCCTTACTCAGAAACACCTTCCGGCAAGGATCTCTTGAACGCATCCGTCCGGGCTTTGGAAGCCTACCGGTCCGTCTCCGCCGAAATCCTGCATGAAGTTGATCTGTTCGATCAGCGTCTGATGGGATCGGGCCAGTATTCGGAGCAGCGGCAGGGACGACCACTAATGCGGATGGTGCTGAAACTCCAAGTGGGTGATAAGACCAGCAGCCTGCTGCAGGTATGTGACGGGCAATTCCTCTGGACCAACCGCAACCTGCACGGCCAATCCAAGCTCACCCGACTCGACGTGGCGCGCGCCGAAGGGGCCCTGCGGCAAGCCGACAACGCGTCGCCTCGAGAGGACCTGCGAATCCTGCCGGGAATTGGAGGTTTGGCCAAGGTGCTGCGAGGTCTCTCGGCCGCCTTTGAGTTTACCGCGGCCGAACCGGGACGCTGGGGCAAAGAACAACGTCCCGTCTGGAAGCTTCACGGACAGTGGAGAGTGCGTTGGCTGACCAAGATCCTACCGGACCAGAAAGAGGCCCTTCTGGCAGGCCAGCCACCCGACCTGAGCAAGCTTCCACCGCACCTGCCCGACCGGGTTGTCTTGCTCCTTGGCCAAGACGATCTGTTTCCCTACCGAATCGAGTACCGTCGTCTGACGTCAAGTGGATCCGAGCAATCCACAACCCGGGCCCTGGTGACCATGCAGTTGTTCAACGTCGCCCTGAACGTGCCGTTGGACCCGACCCTATTCAGCTATCAGCCGGGCGATCTAGAGTATACCGACGAAACGGGCCGTTTTCTGAAACAACTCGGTGTCAAGGAAGAGAACGTTCCTTAGGCCGAATGATGTGCCGTTTAGCGGCCGACGCGGATACTTATCGCCACGATGGTGGTTGGCGAGTTGCCTGGGCCGGCTGTTGGAACGGTTGCTGCCTCGGGTCGCACAGGTTCACCAACGGCGCCCCGGCGTAACTCGGCATCGTCCATTGCTCACCGAAGACGGCCTCGGGGCGATTGATCTGTACCTTACCCAAGTCCAAACGTATCGAGAACTGCGCCGCGGGACATTGGATGGTTACGTTTGCAGGCATCACCAGATTGGTCAGCGGGTCGCGCCGGTGCCCGGCAGCCACTGAGCTGGCCAATAGTTGGCCCTGGGCATCGTAAAGATGTTGCTCCAGAACCCAGCCTTGTGCCCCGTCGAGGATCGTGATTCTAGTGACCGGTCCGCGGGCCGTTTCGCGAATCGTGCGGATTTCCAGCCGATCGCCCGGCAAAGAGAAGGGCCCTTGATGCGGCAAGGCCGGGTCGAATTCGACCACGCCTAGCGCTTCGATCAGCCAATCCGGTTCGATCGGGATCATCTGCCGCGCTTGGCTGTGGGCGAACTGGTCGTGGCGGCAATAGTAGACGCCCGGCGGCTCGTTCCGTTTCACCCAGAACCAAAACAACTCGTCGTTACTACCCAGATCGACTTCCGGTCCGGTCATTGCCGTATCGCCCAGCAACCGCAACCGCCGGGGCCGCGCGAACGCCACATTCGCCCGAATGGCCGGGAACCCCGGGCCGCTGAGCCGGGCCTCCGGGGCCGAGAAGGATTCGATCTGCGCACTATTCCCATTGACGACCTGGATCACTTGGTCCAAGGTCGGTGAAGGCGGCAGCACGCGCGGCGCGGGATTGACATATTGCCGCACCATGTTTGGACACTGCGCGCCGCTGAGCCCGAACAGTCCCATCGTGATAACCAACAGCAGTCGACACCGATATCCGTCCATGGATCCTTTGTCCCTCACGTCTGCTTCCCTGCAAAAACTCTAATCCCTACTCCAACAGTTTGGCCAACTCGTCCTGAATCTGTTCCGCTCTGGACGCATCCGGCACGACGACCGGCACTTGATAGGTGGTCTCCCGTCGAGGGCAATACACGACCAACACCTCGTCCCCTTGTTGGTCCGGCTCTCCCTCTTCCAATCGGAACACGCGTCGGCGAACCATCAACAGGGCCAACACATAGCGCATATCCGGCCGGTCGGACTGCTCGGCCAACTCGTCGAAGAATTGCAGCATCACATCGTTCGGAGCCCAATGTTTCCGCTGGCTGCTGCGGTCGGGAATCTTCGACTTCCACCAACCGATGGAATCCTCCGGCGGGCCCGGCCAGGCTTCGGTCGAATAGTCTAGCCGTACCACATCACCTCCCTCGGCCAGCAACACCGAAAAGTACTCCTCGCCGGGGGCCAATTCGCGATCACTGACGTGACAGTGCCGCGTACATCGCTGAACGTCGTAATCCATCGCCAGGAAACAAGCAGGAGGAGGAAGGTGATAACGAAACGATAAGACGATAAACGGCCGGAACTTCGGCCCCAGGTCGCGGGAGGATACCCAAAACGGCCAAGTAACTCAATAGGCAGTGAAGAAACGGCAGTCGGTTCCGCCCGGGCCAATGCGAATCTGCACCGGCTTGGAGCACTTAGGGCAGCGTCCTTCGTATGCCGTTTCGTCGCGATTGACGTAGATTCGCGAGTAAACGTCGCAGCAAGCGAATGTAATGCCAATAAAACGACGGGTCCCAAGCCCACTCTCCAGGGCAGGTTTGGGCCGGCTTTCGCTCGATAAATCCAGATTTTCCCCAACCATCTACCCTAGCCTGCCCATACTACGCTACTTCGCGTTTACTCGGACCGCGCGGGCACCCTATCGTAATTCGGGCATTGTGAGAATATCGGTTTGGCCATCGCTGGCCCTTCACGTATCGCGCACCCCCGAAAATAATGGTGAACTTGACTGCCGGCGGTGTGTCCTGTATGCTTAGTCTGTTAGAGATGGATGGACATCATGCTCTGGAGATAATCATGCGGAGCTTACGAAACTTATTGCCGTTATTATTACTGGCTCTTGCCAGTTCTCGGCCTTAGGGTTCGTTCGCTGCCTCTATCCTTCAGCACTTACCGAACCCTGAGGCCCGCCGGCCTTGGGGTTTTTTTGTTTTTTCGGGGATGACTCCCATGCGGTGTTACGTTCGTTTCAATCAGCGGTTCGGACCGAGTAGGGCGTGGTTGGTGTTGCCCGAGCCGACCAAGAGTCGGCATTTGGCACCCTGGTAATGTACACCAACCTTTCCACACCGAACCTTAGAGTTAATCATGACTGACAACGAATCTCGACGAATTGTCATCTTCGACACGACGCTTCGCGACGGGGAACAATCGCCCGGCGCGAGTATGAACCTGATCGAAAAGATGGAAGTGGCCCAGGCTCTGGTCGACCTGGGCGTCGACGTGATGGAGGCCGGATTCCCCATCGCCTCGCCGGGTGACTTCGAAGCCGTGCGCGAAATCGCCAAGAACGTGCGCGGATCGATCGTCTGCGGTCTGGCCCGATGCCGTGAGGCCGACATCGATCGAGTATGGGAGGCCGTTCAGCACGCCGAGCAGGCCCGAATCCACGTCTTTCTGGCAACCAGTGCGATCCATCGGGAGCATAAGCTCAAGATGGACAAGGAACAAATCATCCAGCGTGCCGTCGAGGGAGTGCAACGCGCCGCGGGATATTGTTCCGACATTGAGTTCTCACCCGAAGACGCCGCCCGAACCGAATCCGACTTCCTCTGTCGGGTAGTCGAAGCGGCCATCGGCGCCGGCGCCACGACGGTCAATATCCCCGATACGGTCGGGTATGCCACGCCGGCGCACATGCATCGGGTGATCCAGACGCTCCGCAACCGGGTACCCAACATCGACAAGGCCGTGATCAGCGTGCACTGCCACAACGACCTGGGTATGGCCGTGGCCAACAGTCTGGCCGCCATCGAGGCCGGGGCCGGCCAGATCGAGTGTACCATCAACGGACTGGGCGAACGGGCCGGAAACTGCTCGCTCGAAGAGGTCGTCATGGCCTTGCGAACACGCAACGATTATTACCACGCCGATACACGAATCGATACCCACCGGCTCGTGCCGACCAGCCGACTGGTAGCCAACATTACGGGCATCCAGGTGCAACGCAACAAGGCCATTGTCGGCCGAAACGCCTTCGCCCATGAAGCGGGTATCCACCAAGACGGAATGCTCAAGGAGCGAACCACCTACGAGATCATGCGCCCGGAGGACGTCGGCTTTGCCAAAACCGATCTGGTGCTCGGCAAGCACAGCGGTCGCGCAGCCCTGGCCGATCGCGCCAAGACGCTCGGCTATCATCTCTCGAACGAGCAACTCGTTTCGATCTTCGAGGAGTTCAAGGTGTTGGCCGACAAGAAGAAGGAAGTCTACGACGGCGACATCGCGGCCCTGGTCGAACAACAGATGCACGCGGTCGCCGAACGCTGGACGCTGAAGTCGTACGAAGTAACTTCCGGTAGCGACCGGCCCCCGCATGTGAAGTTGGCCTTACAGTTTGGCGACGAGGAGTTCAGCACGGAGTCGGCGTGCGGGGACGGTCCGATCGATGCGATCTTTCTGGCGATCGAGAAGTTGACCGGCTATTCGGTCGCCTGCAAGGACTTCAACGTACACAGCGTGACCGTCGGCAAGGACGCGCAGGGTGAGGTTCTGGTGCAGGTGGAACACCAGGGCCAACTCTACCGCGGTCGCGGCGTATCGACCGACAGCGTAGAGGCCAGCGCCAAGGCGTTCCTCAACGCCATCAACCGGATAGCTGCGGTCACCAACGGAGACAAACACTGAGGCTCCCCCGGCGCGAAGACGTTCGTGCCGCGAGCAGCCCAAGGCCGAGTGGCGGAATGGCAGACGCTAAGGATTTAAAATCCTTTGGGAGAAATCCCGTGCGGGTTCGAATCCCGCCTCGGCTATTGACGTAAACTAAAGCCCGGCAACGACTTATGGAGTGTCGTGTTCTGCGTGTGCTTCCACGGTTGTTTTCCCATCGCCTAGTTGACAAATCTGAGGTATTTGAGTAGACTAGGGGTTATTGCTTTATCCCCTTAGGCTATGAGCCTGGAGGCAGCGTCTTAGCACTCGGCCGAAACCGTCAATAGTAAACTAGTGTCGTTTCCTGTCTGAGTGTGTTCTTACGGTCCGTGTCTGGGACCGATTCTCCGTATATCCATGGCAGACGTTTCTGCCAGGGTCCCACACTAGGACCGTCGCGTGTAAACCGCGTTGTTGGAGGTAATTTGCGCCGAGTCGGCGTTTTTGGTAGGTATTAAGCCACGGTGGCTTCGTACGCGTTTTCCTTGTGGCGTGAAAGGCCAGTTTTCAATTTCTTTTATTTGGAGGGTGAGACGATGAGATCACGACTTTTCTTTGTGGCAACCCTTGCCGTGGTATGTTTGTTTGGCGCGGTGGCCAACGCCGGCCAGCCGGTTCCGTTTCCGGATTGGTGGGCCTGGCCACCTAACCTACCTGACAGCAATACCCGCCTGCAGTACCACAGTTTTCAGACCGACCCCAATCTGAACCTGTCGCCGGACTGGACCGCCGATGGCTATACGCCGTCGCAACAGGACCAATGGACGCTTCCACCAACAGGAAGTTACAACGTGCAAACAAGTTATATGCCGTTGTTGTTTGTTTCGGACCCGGGCCTTCAGGATCTGGCCGATGGGGCTGGCTTCTCAGTGGACGAGAACGACGTACTCACCAAGGTTATGGGCAACTTGCGTGTGGAGGAGCAGTACAAGGAATTCTTCGGCGTGGTGATTTGGGAAGGACCAGCCGGCGCCTCGCTTACGGTCGACGTCAACTCCGAAGCTGACACCACCATCTCGCTTACTCAGTACGACATTGTCGAACCGACGATGCTGAACTGGCGGGCTACGGTCTTCGAAGGGCTGATCGAACCGCAACCGGATTGGGAACAGTTCGATTTTACCTTCACCGGCTTGGGGAGCGCGATTGCGGTTGTCGACAGCATTTATGTCGGCACCCAGTGTGTCCCGGAACCGAGTACGCTGGTGTTGCTGCTGGGGTTCGGTGGGCTGTGCGCTTTGCGCTATCGCCGACGCCGCAAGTAAGATCGAACTGCCTGGAGTTCATTAGGGGCCGGAGGCGCAGGCCCAATTGCAATCGGGCAAGATGCGTCGTCTACGGGGTGTGCTGCGCATGAGTTGCCGGGGGGCCTTTGTCAAACGGGCCTTGCGGTTCTCCTGCAAGTGAGAGCCTACTCCTTGCACCTGAGTCCCCAGACGATAAAATGGGGGTTTTCGGCTGGCCATGGTTGCCCGTTTAGGGCGAAACCGGCCTTTCTCTGATCCCCACCCCGAGGAGACGTGGACTCTTGGCCGATGTGAATCTACACCTGGGTATCAAGACCGACCCGACGCAATACCGGTTCTCCTACCAGTGGCTATTCCACCTCCTGGCAGAGGAAGGGATTCGGCGCGTCCAGCTGGGGACGTTCTTCGAGATCTACCAACTGCCCGACGAATACTTCGTGCAGCTTCGACGTCAGGCCGAGGAGCTGCGGATCGAGATATCGAGCATCTTCACGGCCCATCGCGAGTTGGGTGGGTTCTTCATCGACGAGCCCGGCTGGGAGGCGACCGCGCGGCGAAACTTCCAGCGGCTGATCGAGGTCGGCGCGCTGTTGGGAGCCAAGGCGGTCGGGTCGAGTCCGGGGGCCGTCTATCGCGATCGGATGGGGACGAAGCCCCGGGGTATCGAGTGCTACGTGGGGCACATGAAGGAGCTGATGGAGTTCGCCCACGGCCAAGGCGTGCCGTGGCTGACCATCGAGCCGATGTCCTGCCTGGCCGAGCCGCCCACCTTGCCTGAGGAAATCCGCCGGATGGCCGAGGAGCTTGCCGCCCATCACGACCAAAACCCCGACAGTACGGCCCGGATCGGCTACTGTACGGACATCGCGCACGGCTACGCCGACACCGACGGCACGATCCGGCACGATCACCTGGAATTGCTCGAGGTTACGCTGCCGCACCTTTACGAACTTCACCTGAAGAATACCGACTCGCAGTATTCGTCCACATTCGGATTCGGACCCGAGGATCGCAAGCATGGCATCATCGAGATCGAGCCGATTCGGCAAATGCTTTTGGACAAGGCCGACGTGTTGCCGGTCGACGAAGTGGTCGGTTACCTCGAGATCGGCGGCCCGAAGCTGGGCCGCGACTACTCGGACAAGGACCTGGCCAACCAGCTTCGCCAATCGCTGGCTTACCTGAAAGAGACGTGGCTTGACGGTGCCGCAACGACATCCGCCCCGGCCAAGGTCGAGTCGGCTCCTAACGCACGACCGGCGGTACAGGTTTCGCCGTCGATGATGTGCGTCGACATGGGCCATATCGAACAATCGCTTCGGCAGCTCGAAGCGGTCGGCGCCGACATGTTGCACCTGGACCTGGCCGACGGTCACTTCGTGCCGAACCTGCTGCTGGGTTTGGACGTGATCCGCTGGCTGCGGCCCAAGACGGGCTTGCCGCTGGACGCGCACTTGATGGTTGCCAACCCGGCCGAGTATATCGACCCCTTGGCCGAGATCGGCGTCGACTACGTGGCGGTGCACGCCGAGACATGTCCCCACCTGGATCGTGTGCTGACGCTGATTCGCGAGAAGGGTATGAAGGCTGGCGCGGCGATCAACCCGGGCACGCCCATCGAAGCGATCGAGTATGTGGCCGAGCGGCTCGACTATCTGCTGGTGATGACGGTCAACCCGGGCTTCGCCGGCCAGAAGTTGGTGGCCTCGGGCATCCGGAAGATCGCCGATTGCCGGAAATTCTTACGAGATCACAAGTTGGACATACCGATCATGGTCGACGGCAACGTCAGCTTCGACCACATCCCCGAGATGGTCGCCGCCGGCGCCGACATTCTGGTGGCCGGCACCAGCAGTTGGTTCAATCGCGAGGCGCCACTTGCGGAAAACGTAAAGAAGACAGAACGTGTAATCGCCACCGGACTTGAAAGGAGGGGGAATTAGAAATTGCAAATTGAAGATTGGAAATTGTAGATTGCAAATTGATTGGCTGAATATCCGGATGATGGTGCCATGCCGTCAATTTGCAATCTTCAATTTCCAATACTCAATTTGCAATCCGTCCCCAAACAAACGATGCCCCAAACCATGAATGCCCTGGTCTTACACGCCGTCGGCGACGCGCGCTACCAACAGATCCCCAAGCCGAAAGTCACGCCCGGCGAGGTCTTGGTTCGTGTCGGTTTTTGCGGCGTCTGCGGATCGGACATCCCGCGTACGTTTGTCAAAGGCACGTACAACTTCCCGACCGTCTGCGGCCACGAATTCGCCGGCACGGTCGAGGCTTGTGGTGAAGGCGTCAACGAGTACAAGCCGGGCGACCGCGTGGTCGTGTTTCCGTTGCTATGGTGTGGCAAGTGTGCCTCGTGCGAGTTGGGCAACTACGTGCAGTGTTCCGACTACGACTATTACGGCTCGCGTCGCGACGGGGGATTTGCCGAATACGTCTCCGTGCCGCCGAAGAACCTGGTGCCGGTACCCGAGGGCGTCTCGATGGAGGCCGCCTCGATGACCGAACCGGCGGCCGTGGCGCTGCACGCGGTCAAACGGGCCGGCGGTTCGCTGGTCGGCGAGACGGTCGTCATCTTCGGCGCCGGACCGATCGGACTGATGGCTGCCCAATGGGCCCGCATGATGGGCGCCGCTCGCGTCGTCATCTTCGACCTGATCCCCGAGAAACTGGCCATGGCCAATAGGCTGGGTTTCGACCTGGCGTTTAACGCGCGGGATGGCGACCCGGTCGAGAAGATCAACGCGCTGACCGGCGGCCATGGGGCCGAAGTTTGCATCGAGGGGGCCGGCGTGCCGATCACGTTCACCCAAGCGATCGCTGCCACCCGGGTCGGCGGGCGGATGGTGATCCTCGGCAACCCGTCGGCCGACGTGACCCTACCGGCCGCCCTGATCTCGCAAGCCATGCGTCGCGAGTTGGACATTGTCGGCGTGTGGAACTCGCAGTTCAGCGCCGCCGGCAACAACGGCGACTGGCGAACCGTGCTGGCGGCCGTCGCGTCCGGCGCCGTGGATTTCGACTGCCTGATCAGCCACCGTGTGCCGTTAGAGAGGGCCTTCGACGCCATGATCATGATGCGCGACCAGAGTGAGTTCTTTGCCAAAGTGCTGATCCAACCCTAACAGCCGCTTGCGGCTTTGCAACAAACTTCCAAAAGAAAACACGAATGAAAGCTGCCGTCCTCGAACAACTGGAAACGATCAACGTCAAGGAAGTCCCCACACCGGAAATCGACGACGATTCCGCCTTGCTGAGGGTCGAATCCGTGGCCGTCTGCGGGTCCGACATCCGCATTTTTCGCCATGGCAATCCGCGTGTAAAACCGCCCGCGATTATCGGGCACGAGCTGGCCGGGACGGTGATCAAAGCCGGCAAGAACGTCAAGCGGGTCAAGGAAGGTCAACGCGTGGCCATCGGCGCGGATGTGCCGTGCGGCCAATGTGCCTGGTGTCGCAACGGGCTGGGGAACAACTGCTCGATCAACTACGCGATCGGCTACCAGATCCCCGGCGGTTTCGCCGAGTATATGAAACTCTCGCGGATGGTGCTGGAAGAAGGTCCCGTCACGCCCTTTGGCGACCAGTTGAGCTTCGACGCGGCCGCCTTGGCCGAGCCGTTGGGCTGCGGCATCAATGGGCTGGAGTTGGTGGGCATGTCGCTGGGTAAGACGGTCGTGCTGTTCGGCATGGGACCGATCGGCTGCATGATGATCGATCTGGCTCGAATCATGGGGGCGGTCAAAGTGATCTGCATACAGCGGAGCCGACCGCGGATGGAAATCGCCAAGAAGTACGGCGCCGACGTCTACATCAGCACCTTGGACGAAGACCCGGTCGCCCGATGTCTCGAAGAAACCGACGGGGCCGGCCCGGATGTGGTCATCACGACCAGCGGTTCGGTCGAGGTCCACGAGCAGGCGATCGAGATGGTGGCCCATCGCGGCGTGGTCAACCTGTTCGGCGGGCTGGGTAAAGATGTGCGGCCGATGTCGGTCCTCTCGAACACGATCCACTACAAGGAATGTTTCGTCACCGGCTCGCACGGCTCCGTACCGCGTCACCACGAGATGGCGATCAAGCTGATCGAAACCGGCAAGGTCCGCACCGACCCGATCATCACGCACCACTTCCCCTTGGACCAGATCAACGACGCCTTCGAAACCATGGAAACCAAGCAAGGCATGAAGATCATCGTCCACCCGCAAGGATAATCTCCAAACCGCTTGCGGCTTTGCAACCAACCCACCTACAACCCCACAAAGGAACCGACAAATGTCATCCGTCAAGGCAGACCTAATCCAGTACGGCAAGAAGATCTACGCGGCCCATCTGGTGGTCGGCGCCGGCGGGAACATCAGCGCCCGGGACTGCGAGATCATCTGGATGAAACCCAGCGGTATGGCCATGGACGACATGGGGCCGGACGATCTGTGCGGCATGAACCTTGCCAGCGGCGAACAGGTCGAAGGCCCGCACAAGCCGACGTCCGAGGTGAACATGCACCTGGGCATCTACCGCGCCCGGCCGGATGTCAACGCGGTGTTCCATACGCATTCGCCTTGGGCGTGCGGCGTGGTCAGTGCGGGTGTGGAAATGGACAAGATGCCCATGTTCGCCGAGTTCGTCAACGACCTGGGCCGACGTGTGACGGTTCCTTATGTGACTCCAACAACCCAAGACCTGGCCGATTGCGTGGCCGGGGCGTCCAAGGAGGCCGACACGATCTTTATGACCAACCACGGGGTATGTGCGTTGGGCGTGAACATGAAGCAGGCGTTTTATCGCAGCCTGATTGTCGAAGATGCCGCCAAGTCGCTGGTGGCCGCGTCCATCGTGGGCAAGCCGCAGATCCTCACGCCCCAGCAGGAGGACGACATCATGGCCCAGTCGTCGGCCCATCATCGGATCAAGATGATGGAAGGGAAGTAGACACTCTTGTGTGCCACTGCTTCGCAGAAGCAGTGCCGTAGGCAATGTTCGAGCACTGCTTCTGCGAAGCAGTGGCACACGGCTATTCTGTTTGCGATGTTCTTCTATAGGCGGGCGGGCCGATCAGCTTCTCGATGTCGTCTTCGTTGAGCGTCTCTTCGGCCTCAAGGCCCTTGGCCAGCGTATCGAGCTTGTCGCGGTGCTCGGTCAGGATGGTCTTGGCCTTTTGGGAAGCCGCTTGCAGCATCCGGCCGATCTCTTCATCGATCACCTCGGCCGTGTGCTCGCTGAACCGCCGCGGGACGGCCATCTCCTTGCCCAAGAACGGATGATCTTCGCCGTCGTGGAAGGCGATCGGGCCGAGCTTTTCGCTCATACCCCAGTGGGTTACCATGCGTCGGGCGAGTTGCGAGGCCTTGTTCAGGTCGTCCTCGGCGCCGGCACTGAACTCGTCGAAGACCAGCTTCTCGGCCGACCGGCCGCCGAGCAAGAACAACAACTGCGTGTGCAGTTCGCCTTCACCGATGTTCAGCCGGTCTTCCTCGGGCAAGAGTTGCGTGGCGCCAAGTGTGCGGCCGCGTGGGATGATCGAGACCTTGTGCAGGCGATTGCCGCTGGGTACGAGCCAGGCCAGCAAGGCATGACCGGCCTCGTGATAGGCGGTCATCTTCTTCTCTTTCTCGTTGAGCACATCTTCGCGCTTGGCTCCCATCAGCACCTTATCGCGAGCGTACTCGAAGTCGGACATCTCGACGTAGTCTTTGTCGTGTCGGCTGGCCCAGAGTGCCGCTTCGTTGACCATGTTGCGGATATCGGCCCCGGTCAGCCCTACGGACCCGGCGGCTAGCTTGTCCATGTCGACGTCGTCGCTTAAGGGGACTTCTCGCGTGTGGACCCCGAAGATCGCCAGGCGACCCTTGAAGTTAGGCCGATCGACCGTGATGTGCCGGTCGAACCGCCCGGGACGCAGCAAGGCCGGATCGAGCACATCGGGCCGGTTGGTGGCGGCCACGACGATCACCGACTCGTTCTGTGTGAAGCCGTCCATTTCGCTGAGGATTTGGTTGAGCGTCTGCTCGCGTTCGTCGTGCCCGCCGCCCAGCCCGGCGCCGCGATGTCGGCCCACGGCGTCGATCTCGTCGATGAACAGGATCGAAGGGGCATTGTCCTTGGCCGTGGAGAACATGTCGCGAACCCGGCTGGCCCCCACGCCGACGAACATCTGGATGAACTCGGACCCGTTGATCGAGTAAAACGGCACATCCGCCTCGCCGGCCACGGCCCGACCGAGCAAGGTCTTGCCGGTTCCCGGCGGACCCATCAGCAGCACGCCCTTGGGTACCCGACCGCCGAGCCGCTGGAACCTCTTGGGGTCCTTGAGGAACTCGACGATCTCCTGCAATTCGTTCTTGACGCCTTCCAGTCCGGCCACGTCATCGAACGTGACGGGTTTATCACCCAACTCGTATCGCTTGGCCGGGCTCTTGCTAAAGCCGGCCAACATGCCGCCGCCCATGAACTGGTCGCGGGCGCGACGAAACATGAACCAAATGACGACGAATAGTCCGATCGTGATCAGAAGATAGACGCCCAGCACCATGCCCGTGTTGTCGGTCTCCGGCGTGGCCTTATACTTTACGCCCAATCTTTCGATCAGAATCTCGTCCAGTTGGCGATCGACCAGCGGATAGGGTGGCAAGGTGGTGATAAACTTCTCTTTGAGTTGGAGAACTTTACCGTCTTGGTCTTTGGTTCCTTCGGGATCCTCCGGGGGCGTCTTGAACTGGCCGCGAACCTGCTCGCCTTGGACGTTGATCTTGACGATGTTACCCGCCTCCAACTCGGCGCGGAACAGGCCGTAACTGATGGTCGAACGGTCGCCGCTTCGCGCGCTGATCCACAGGAAGGCAATCACCGAGGCCAGCACCAACAACAGCCAGAGGCTCGAAGTGTTGCGATATGGTTTTGGCGTGGCGCCGTCGGGAGCGGTCTTTTTTGGCAGGTCGTCCATCAAGGATCCTTCGAACAGGGAGGGCCTTTTGTGCCCCAGGGTCGGGTCTCTTTCCCCGGCGTTGGCTTCCGTGCAATACGAGAAAGTTCAACGAGAAAAGCACAGCCAAGGTTAGCTTATGAAGTCATATCCTTAGAATTGTACCTCATCGCGAGTCGGGCTTCGACCGGGTAGCCCGCAAGAGGGGTACGGCTGTCGTCTTCTTCGCTCAGATCCCCGATCGCCCTTCCCGGCAGCGCATGTAAAGTTTGACGTCTTCGTAGCGGAAATCGGCCGGAAGTTGGGCCAGCAAGGGGCGGATCTGTTCGTGCGAACTCTCCCCAACGACCTCCCGCAGGACAGCCAGTGATTCGGGCGAAAAACACCACTCGGCTCGGACGGTCCACCCGCTGTCGATCGCGCGCAGCGCGTGATCGATCACGACTTCCCGCTGAAGGCCACGAATGGCGGCACACTCGTCGATCGTAAACCCGGCCGCCAGCAGCCGCCACGTCCAATAGTGCGAGGGCCGACCCTCGTCGGGTTCGGGTTCCGCCGGGCCGTGGATCGCTTGCTGCGAATCGACTGAAGGGGCCACCTCAGCTTTCGCCGGTGGGTCCGGCAGCGGGGCAACGGCAATTGGCGGTTCGCTCTCGGACGGTGATTCGATGGAATGACTTGGCTGCGTTGGAGCTGGCTGCGTCGGATCTGGTTGGGGCGACCCGTCCGAGGCGATCAGTTCCAGCAGGGCGTCGCCGAATTGGGAGAGTTTTGCCGGGCCGATTCCCTTGACGTCCAGAAGGTCATCCGACGAACGGGGACAAAGTCGAGCGACTTCTTCCAGGGTCTTATTGGTGAGGATGTGATAGCTTGGCACGTTGGCCGCAGCCGCTCGCTCGCTACGCCATTGCCGCAACCGCTTCAGCAGCGACAAGTCAACCTCGAATGATTCCTCGTGTTCGGAGCGTTCCTTGCCCGGATCGGCCCCTTGTAGTTTTCGTATCAGTTCGGGCGGAATAGGAAGGGTCGTCTGCAAGGTGGCCGTACCCTTCATCACCTCGGTGCCCTGATCGGTCAATCGCACGACGGGGCGAAATTGCTCGACCTCCTCTTGCTCCAGGAAGCCGACAACAAGCAACCCGTCGATCAGCGCGACCACCTCGGTCTGCTTCAAGTGCTTCAGTAGTCCGTAGGTGCTCAATTCGTTCAGGCCCAGCTTGCTCATCTTTGCACTGTTTGAGCCGCACAACATCTGCGCGATCAGGTTCTTGCCGCACGCGATCCGAGTTTCGGCTCGGGCGACGCCGCTGAGCACCTTGCGAACGGCCTCAATGACGCCCGGATGGTTGGCTGCCTGGGGAGTTTCATCTCCCGTGGCTTCTGCGGCGTTGTTGTCTTCACAGTTATCGCAATGCCCGCAGGGTTGGGGGTCTTTTTCGCCAAAATAGCGGAGGATTTCTCCTTGACGACACTTGCCGCCCGTGGCGAAACGGACGACCAGCTGGAGCTTCTCGTACTCGGCCGCCTTTCGCTTTTGGTGGGCATCGAAATCGATGTCCAGTTGCTCGAACGGCAGATCGCGCCGGATCATCCGGATGGCCCGACCTCGAAACGGCGGCACGTACGTGAACGATTCCAAGCGATTGAGTTCGCGCAAGGCGTTGCCCAGGCTGGTGGTGTCGAGTTCCGCTTCGGCGGCCAATTCGTGGAGATGAAAATGGACCATCTCGTTGCGCCGGTCGCCGACGAGACGTTCCACGGCCTGCAGCACGCGACGCCGGACCTTGGCCTGCTTAGGTAACAGGTCGACCAGGGTGGGTAGCTCGCTGTCGAGCCGGACGGCCGCCATGTTTTGCCCTGTACCGAGCCGCTCCAGCACGCCGGCACTCTCCAAAAGCTGCTCGCAATTACCCACGCCGTCGTTGCCGATCGGCAGGTTCAAGTGTTCCTTGATCTCGGCCTGGGTCAGCTCGATCGGGTCGTCTCGAAGACCGCATAGGAATTTGTAAACGGCGGCCACGTGCTCCCGGCCGGGGTACGCACTTTCGATGAAGTATTCCAGGACGTAATGGTCCGACGAGTGGTACAGCAGCAGGCATCGAGACGGCTTGGCGTCGCGTCCGGCGCGGCCCGCCTCTTGATAGTAGGCCTCCAGCGTACCCGGCAGGTTGTAGTGGACCACGAATCGCACATTCGCTTTGTCGATACCCATGCCGAAGGCGTTGGTGGCGACCACGATTTCGTACTTGCCGGCCATGAAGCCTTCTTGAGTTGCGCGGCGTTGTTCGGGCATCAGACCCGCATGGTAGACGGCGGCACTGCGACCGGTCTGCTCGGCAATGATCTGTACGACCTCTTCGGTTCGTTTGCGGGTCGAGGCGTAGACGATGCCGGAGCCGGGCGTTTGGTGGAGGAACCTGACCAGCATGTCGGCCTTCTGGCGCTCGCTTCCCGGCCGCAAGACTTCGTAAAAGAGATTCGGTCTCGCGAAGCCGGTGATGAACGTGCGGGGTTCTTTCAGATCGAGTTGGTCGACAATGTCGCGGCGCACCCGGTCGGTGGCGGTGGCGGTCAGGGCAATGGTCGTCGGGCAGCCCAGTTTGTGGCGAAAGAATCCCAGTCGGGCATAGTCGGGGCGAAAATCGTGTCCCCATTCGCTGATACAATGGGCCTCGTCGATCGCCAACAAGTTCACTCCCACTGTACCGACTGCTTCAAGGAACCGGCCGCTGCGGAATCGCTCGGGCACCACGTAGACCAGTTGATATTCACCGGCGGCAATGCCATCCAGCCGGGCCGACTGCTCGGCCATCGAGAGCGTGCTGTTGATGAAGGTCACCGGCAGTTTGTGAGAGCGAAGCTGATCGACCTGATCCTTCATCAGCGCGATCAACGGCGAGACCACCAGCGTCACGCCGCCCAGCGCCACGGCCGGCAACTGGTAACACAGGCTCTTGCCGCCGCCGGTGGGCATCACGCACAAGCAGTCCTGGCCGGCCAGCACGGCCGAAATCACCTCTTCCTGGCCCGGACGGAACGAAGAAAGGCCGAACCGGGCTAGGTGTTTTTTGGGGTCGATTTTGGTGGAGGTCGACATGGCGGCTTGCTAGGCGAGAGCACCTTGGAACGTATGTATACCGTGACTTACCGCATTATAGGAGCGAGCCTACCCCGTGCAAAGGCCCGGATACCCGCTTTTTCCTCGCTTCTCGCAAGGTGGGTCGAGTTGTGTCGGGGGTTCAGGGTTCGGGGTTCAGGGTTCAGCACTCGGATTCCAAGTTTGTCCCATAATCCTGAACCCTGAACCCCGAACCCTCTTCTTGGTATAATGGCGCCAGCGGCAAAACGACCGGTTGTCGGGGTCGACTGACATCGAAGATGCATCCTGTGAGGAATTCGAATGAGACACGATTACGTTCGTTGCCTCTTGATCGGCTTGCTGTTTGCCGCGAGCCGTGCGGAGGCCGGTCAGCCGATATTGGAGGGATACAGCGACTACCAGGCGCTTCGCGTCGAGTTGGAGTCGATCGCCGAGTCGAAGTTCGCCTCGATCGAGTCGCTGGGGCAAACTCTCGGCGGCCGGGAGGTCCTGTTGTTGCGGATCGGCGCCGGTAAGGTGGATCGCAAGCCGGCCGTCTTGATTGTCGGCGGTGTGCACCCGCCGCACTTGCTCGGTAGCGAGTTGGCTTTGCGCGTGGCAAGAAGCCTTGTGCAGCAGGCCGAGACCGACAAGCGGGTGCGGAAGATGCTCGGTCGGGTGAGCTTCTACGTGATCCCTCGCGTGGCACCCGATGCGTGCGAGGCTTTCTTTCGTGTTCCTTACGTCGAGCAGGCAGGCAACCAACGGCCGGTCGACGACGATCGCGACGGCGAAGTGGACGAAGACGGGCCGGAAGATCTCAACGGCGACGGACTGATCACCATGATCCGCGTCAGTGAGGCTCGCCGACCAAAGGTCAGGGAGGTCCGCCGACCAGAGGTCGAGGATCCCAAGGGGACGTACCTGCCGCATCCGGACGATGCGCGAGTGATGATTCAGGCGGATCCTAAGAAGAACGAGCGCGGGCGCTACTTGTTGTTTCCCGAGGGGCGAGATAACGACCAGGACGAACAACACGGCGAAGATCCGGCCGGTGGCGTCGAGTTCAATCGGAACTTTACTTTTCGTTATCCCTATTTCGGCCCAGGCGCCGGGCCGCATCAGGTCTCGGAGCCAGAAACTCGGGCGGTGGCCGACTTTGCCTTTTCGCATCCCAACATCGCGGCCGTGGTGTCCTTTTCGCCCGAAGACAACCTGATGCACCCCTGGAAGCCGGACAAGGACGACAAGGGCAAGGAGGTCCGCCGACCAGAGGTCGAGGAATCGAAACGGATCAAGACGTCGCTACTTAAGGCCGACGCGGGATACTTCGATCACGTGGCCGAGATGTATCAGGAGATTCACGCCGCCGAGGAGGTCCGCCGACCAGAGGTCGAGGACGCTCCCGAGTCGTCGAAGGGGGAAGGTTCTTTCAGCGAATGGGCCTACTTCCACTTCGGTCGCTGGTCGTTTGCCGCTCGTGGATGGTGGATCCCGAATCTTCAACCGGAACAACAGAAGAAGGACAAGGAAGAGGATAAAGAAGAGCCGCCCGAGGACAAGCGTGGCGCCGAGGAGCTGAATGCCCTGCAGTGGTTCGACCGCGAGGGGATCGAAGGGTTTGTGGCTTGGCAAGAGATCCAGCACCCGGATTTCCCGGACAAGAAGGTGGAAGTCGGCGGGTTCAAGCCGTTCTTGCGTTGGAATCCACCGGGCGACGCATTGGACGCCTTGGCGGAGAAACACACGGAATTCGTACGCCGGCTCGTGCGGCAGCTTCCACGGTTGGTGATTGAAGAGGCCAAGGCCGAATCGCTTGGCGGCCGTGTGTGGCGCGTGACGGTGGTCGTCGGTAACGAAGGTTATCTGCCCACCGTCTCGGAGATGGGCCGCATCACGCGGCAGCCGCATCCGGTCCAGGTGCGGCTGGTGTTGCCCAAGGGAACTTCCTTGGTAACCGGGCACAGCCGAGTACAGCTTCCGCCGTTGGCCGGTCGTGGTGGACACGAGGAACGTTCTTGGCTGGTGCTCGTCTCGGGTGAGAAGCCGGAAACGGTTCGCGTGCGGGCATGGAGTCCTTCGGTGGGAAATGTTGTCAAGAGGATCCAACTTCGGGAGCAACCGCAGCCATGAGTAGACGATCAAACAATCCGTTCCATGTGGGCCGACTCGTTTTTGCAATCTGCTTATGCACGTCGGTCGCCGGTGCGAAGCCGCCGAAGCGGTACCAACCGGTTGGTGCTCCGGCGGACCCGAAAGTTGTCGTGCGGTGGAACCATTACCACGATTATCAGCAGATCACCTCGATTCTGAAATCCCTGGCCGACGAGCATCCCCAGCGTGCCAAGCTCCAAAGTCTGGGTAAGTCGCACGACGGGCGCGAGATGTGGCTGCTTACGATCACCAACTTCGGCAAGGGAGAGGACCGCGGTAAGCCGGCCTTTTGGATCGACGGCGCCATCCATGCCAACGAGATCCAGGGTTCGGAAGTCACGCTCTATACGGCCTGGTATCTGTTGGAGATGTACGGACGCAGCCCGCTGATTACGGAGTTGGTCGACCGGCGGACGTTTTATCTGCTGCCGATGATGAGCCCCGACTCGCGCCACGCGCACATGTATCGGCCCAACTCGACGCACTCTCCCCGCAGCGGGCAAGTGCCCGTCGACGATGATCGCGACGGTCGGTTCGACGAAGACGGCCCCGACGATCTCGACGGCGACGGTCACATCACGCAGATGCGGATCCGCGACGAGAACGGGCGATTCAAGCCGCATCCGGACTATCCCCACCTATTGGTTCCCGCCGCGGCGGACCAGCCGGGTGAGTATACCTTGCTGGGGGCCGAAGGATTCGACAACGACGACGACGGGCGAATCAACGAAGACGGCGACGGGTTCTACGATCCGAATCGCGATTGGGCCTGGCACTGGCAGCCGCCTTACGTGCAGCGCGGAGCCTACCGCTATCCGTTCTCGATCCCCGAGAATCGCCTGGCCGCCGATTTCGTGGCCGATCATCCCAACATCGCCGGCGCCCAGTCGTATCACAACACGGGAGGGATGATTCTGCGAGGACCCGGTGACAAGGACGATCACTACGAGCCGAACGACCTGAAAGTGTATCAGGCGATCGCCACCAAGGGAGAGCTCGTTTTACCCCATTACCGATACCTTAACGTGGCCAAGGATCTTTACCAGGTTCACGGAGGCGAGCTCGACTGGTTCTACTCGATGCGCGGCATATTCACCTTTTCCAACGAGCTGTTCACCTCGGCCAAGTTCTTCGGCCAAGTTCGTCAGCAAGGGCCGCGCGGCGAAGGTTACTTCGGCTCGCAAGAAGAGAAAGAAGTCTTCAGCAAGTACTTGCTCTTCGACGACGGCATCGTGGCATGGAAGGAGGTCGATCATCCGCAATATGGCAAGGTCGAGGTTGGCGGGTTGAAGAAGCAGTGGGGCCGGCAGCCTCCTTCGTTCTTGCTCGAAGAGGAGTGTCACCGCAATATGGCATTCACGTTGTATCATGCGGATCAAATGCCGTTGGTCGAAATCCAAGAGCTTCGCACCGACCAACTCTCGGATCGTGTTACGCAAGTGACCGCCGTGGTGGCCAACCGAAGAGTGACCCCCACCCGCGCAGCCGTCGACGTGAAACGCAAGATCACCGTGCCGGATCTTGTGACCATCGAGGGCAAGGGAATTCGCGTGGTGACGGGGCTCTGGGCGAAGAATCCCTTCTTTCGCGCTGCGGTCCACCAGAAGCGGCATCCCGAGCGGTTGCGGATCGAGACGATCGCCGGCATGTCGGCCGTCTATGTCCGTTGGCTCATCGAAGGGCAAGGCCCGTTTACCGTAAAGGTCAAGTCGGCCAAAGGCGGATCAGATCAACGCGACTCGCCGGCCAAGTGATGGGTGGCTGGGGCATAGCGAAGCGGTGCCCCAGGGATCGCCTCGAAAAGGGCCCGAGTTCTTACACCGGATGAATATCGAATATCGAACAAGGAATAAAGAATAACGAAGGTACGCGGATACTACCTTCTGCCTTCGATATTCCCTGTTCGATATTCGATATTCAAATCCCTGGACCACCGCCGATCTCACCCAGCAGAGGGGTATCCAGGGTGGATTGTTGGTTATTTCTTGGGGGTATGACCTCCCAAGTATTGACGCCCTGGGTTTTTGTGATACAATCAGTGTCTATGTCTCCACTTGTGGGGAGCCGTATTTCTTTCACCATGGACCCGACCGACTGAGAAAGCCGAGGCAGCGTCTCTTAGCTGAAACCGACAGGGTGTTGCTTGTCGCTGCCTTTCGGGTTGGTCGGGCTCTTCTTTGCGCGTGCCACGACCCAATTCTGAAGGCCGACGCTCTGCCAGCTTCCTTCCCTCTCCCTTTGGGAGAGGGCGGTGAGCGCAGCGAGCCGGGTGAGGGCGGGTCGACAAAGAAGCGCACCCTCACCCCGACCCTCTCCCAAAGGGAGAGGGGGGAATTGGTAAACCAGACCTACGAACCCAGATTCGCTCACACCAGGAGGAAGACCAATGTTAGAGAAGTTCTTGTTTCGATTCGTCGCCCCGTTAGTGGCCGTGG
>SDBV01001018.1_pt1 | contig 41355 bp, 33 predicted proteins | sample 2277081 | NCBI WGS metagenome assembly SDBV01 (sample SAMN10402039, study PRJNA504765) | marine sediment metagenome | isolation source: marine sediment core GS10_PC15, 223 cmbsf | place: Arctic Ocean: Southern Knipovich Ridge | collected 2010
GTCTGTCAGTCATCAAGCTAAATGACCTCGCAGGTACCATGACATATCTGCAGCAATTGCCCCTGACAACGCGGTATCCGTAATGCTCAAATACAATAAGCCCGACCAAGCCAATGCCCTTCGGCAATTCCGTGCCAACATCCTGCGGCAATTATAACCCGATGCGGCGATCTATGCTTTATACCATTCCGCGTAAAAAAATGCGCATTTATGCGTGGAGTACTCTTTTGTTTACAACAACTTATAGTCTTTGCAACGCGAAAACAAAAAATACCATTGGTATTACCTTGCACGGCCTCTTCTGGATCTGCGGACAACCTTCACGCCCGTCACCTTCTGGCTTCCTCTGGAAGTCGTCAACTCTCCCGTAAGATTCGATTCCTCAAGTTGTCCTGCAAAGCTCATTTCAAATTTCCGCTCGCCAAATTCCAGAACGGTCTCAAAGCTTACCTTGTCGCCTTCGAGATTGACCTTCTCGATAGCAATGGGCCCATACATTCCGCTCATATCCGGATTGACTTTCAGCCTCTGCTTCCGAGCCCCCCGCTCGGATTCGATCTCAAGATTCCAGTTGCCTATAAGGCTCCCACCGATCCGGTTCCCCTCAGCCGTAAGCTCTCCACGCTCAGACTTGATCGCACCCGAAAGCGTATTCCTCCGGATATTCCCCTCAAACGTGGATTCCCACTCGCGATCTCGCATTTTGCTTTTTCGCTTAAAGGTCAGCTTACCCCGCTCGTACTCTACATCAGTGATCTCATGCTCGCCCCACTCACTTTGCCATTCGGCCCCGAGCTCACCTTCCGCCCCGGCAGTAACAACAAGCGTTGATGTAAATTCGCGCTCACCCATCTTTAGTTTCATTGCCCAGCTTCCAACGGCCCTTGGTATTCGTTTGCTGCGAGCGCCTTCAAGCTGAGACTCACCCCTGTCGCTCGACACAGTTCCCGAAACCTTCCCATCCTCGATCGTCCCCGCAAACTTCGACGTCCTCGTTTGACCGTCCCTGCCGGGATACGTCTGAGTAAAGCTGAGTGCACCATCCTCAAATGTTATATCGGCTAATTCATTCATACCCCAAAAACTTATCCAATAACCGACGAGCTTATCTTCGGCTCTCGAAAACGACAGGATCGACTCCATCTCTCTTCCATTGTAATCGACCTTAACATCCCAATCGCCATACACGCCCCATCTGCGGGACCGAGCCGACCGGCTCCGCACCGCAGGCTCAACAACCGGCTTTACCGGTGCAGCTTCAACAACCGCTGCTGCCTCTACCTCTGGTTTTACAGCCACAGCCGCCGCCACAGCCGGTTGAGACGCGCTTACTTCGTCTTTAACAGCGCTTTCAGGTTGACAGCCGCCGCAAACAAGACAAAAAGTTACAATTACAAAAGCCAGGATCGTCAGATAATTTTTCATGTTTTTCGCCCTTTCAATTGATTAAATTATTGTTTCCCTTATACCCTCCCGCGTAAAAAAATACGCGTTTATACGCGGGCAACCCTTTTGTTTACAATAACTTATAGTTTCTACAACGCGAAATTAAAAAATACCATTGGTATTCCACCAACCCGTAATTCTACTAAGAAACATCCAATGCGTCAACACCTTTTTACCAAGCCGGATCATCCCAGCGTCCCCTGTCATTCCTGCATGCTTTTAGCGCCGAATCCACATTAAAATAAATATCGCAAAGCGATCCCAATTCATTTAACCCCGTATTCCTGAATGCGGGGTAAGGACTGAAAGTCCGCATACGCAAAAAAACACACACTCCACCTCACGCCACTACTGTTTCGCACTATCGCCAAGGTAAGATTTACCCTGTTAGCGTTTTATGAAAGCGTCATAAGTTTTCATAAAACTCTAATAGGGCCGCAGGCGATTTCCTGACCCAATACACTCACTTACGAACCATACCCGTCAAACCAACAACAAACAAAGTACTAAGCACCCAGCCCGCTGCGATATGCACCCAAAGATATAATAACAGCAAGCCACCTGTACGGACTGCATACTTGCCAATAGAAAATAGCTGCATCCCCTTATTAGCATTGGGGATCCAGTACTTATTCTGATGAAGATCAACCACCGGAACAAACGCGTCAACAGAATATGTAATAAACTGAAACGTAGGATACCCCTCACGAACATTCTCGTTACGCTCATCAACATTCTCTTCATAAGCACGCACACTGCTCGGCACCATGATCTCACTACCCCCGTAATAACCAAGCCAAAACACCACACACCCAGCCAATATCCAGAACAATATCGAAAACAAAAACCTGACCACTAATCTATCTATTTGACCTTAGCCACACAATTCAAATATTTCTCGTGCTCTCTTGCCAATATCTTCCTCATATGTCACATAGACAAGGTTGACATTCATTCGAGCACATAAGTCAGCTTTTCTTTTATCACGTTTCTGGTTTTCAATAAATGCTTTTTCCCCACCAAAAAAATCAATAGCTTCGTAATGTTGTTTTCCCATATATTCAATAGCTAAATTATAACTCGGCAAGTAAATATCCAGATGTTGCGGGCTAAGCCAAATTGGGTTGGCATGCTGCATGACATTATCTTTTCCGAAAAGACTTTTAATCGCTTCGGCCAACAGTTCTTCGTTTATCCATATTTGCTTATTCTGTGCAGCTTCATAACGTGCATATAAATATTTGTAGGTTTCATATAGAGCAAGAATGAACCTATTTTCGTCTTTCAAGAAATCCCGCCCTAAGGAATCAACGTAATCTCCAAGCATAGCATTACACCACTCGAAATTTTGAGAGACAAACTTGCGATCGGCGAACACATCTTCCTCGTACCAGTTAATATTCATAATGCCCAGAAGAATATCACTTGGAAGCATTTTGGAATTTGTATTAAGCATTATGTTTCTAAAGACCTCACAAAATCCACCTTCATGAATCCATGTGCCTGAATGACACATATTTCTTCCCTCAGGGTAGCCGCATATGCGATTGAATCTTCTCATCAGGATCAACTGCAATTCTGGCGTTTGGCTCATTTGATCTTGAATAGGAGCAAAAGCTTCTCTGAAAATAATACCATCTGCTTCGAGAAGACCAAAAGGTGGGTTGAAGTTTATTATTTCATCAAGCATTGCCTCGTCACCATTTTGCAGAAAGCTGACTGTTGAGTTCCGTGTTTCTTCAATGATTTGTTCGTAATTTCGCAGTTTTTCGCAAAGATTCTTAGCTTTGTCCGTACACCCTCTTTCGATTATCCCGTCAAAAGTGGCATCTGTTTCTTGTGGCTTTGGTTCTACTCGTTTTTTTAATCGAACAAATTCTTTTTCATTGCCCCGTGAAGAAGTAACCAACTCATCGACTTCTTTTTCTGAAACTTCAAAATAATCAGAAATCATTTCACGGAGTTTATCGTCAATATCCCCTGCATTTACTGCCGCAAAAACAACTGCCTGAAGCATATATCGAGCATCCGTTATAAAATAAGGCGAGGTCCCCTTGTATTTACTACTAACAACTTCCATCGCTTGACTATAATCTGAGCCATACTCATAGTCTTTGTAAGATAGTGAATTATATTCTATATAAAAGGAATGCGGTGGGCATAGTTCTCTAAATATTCTTAAACACTCCTCGAACTGCTTCTCCACAAAACATATTCGGAATTTTCCGCCATAACCAGAATGCGTACTGTCTCTATGACGGATACTTTCTTCGTAATAACGCAATGCAGCATTCATATCTCCCGCTACCCAAGCAAAATCTCCTTGTTTTGTACGCCAGCCATCAAAAGTTTTATCAACTGCATCAACTGCCAGATGAACTAAACCTAAGCGTTGTAAGAATTCAGGGTAATTCCAGTATCTATCAAATCGTTCTTTAACTCCAAGAGTTGCAAGAATGTAAAGGGACTCTTCAGGCTTGACAGTTTTTTCAAAAAACATCCGTTTAACCAATTGACTTGCGATAGTCCACTCCCCATTTTTATCTTCCCAGAATGAATCAGGTTTTACCATGTGACAACTCTTTCATTATCCGTTCTATAAATCGTGTTCTTCAGGATTTTTGTCTACAAGTCTGTATAATTCTCTTATATCATAGTATATGAATTTTTCAGCCAACTTCAAAGTGTTTCGATATTTATCTGCTATTTTGCCAGAATGCCTATCTATTGAATTGTCCAAAAACAAATAAGCTTTAACTTCGCTCAATATGTCAAGATCTTCATAAATATAATAGTCAATGTCGTAAGCATCTTTAGGGATGCCTGCTATCCGCTGGAACAGGTTGACCAAAACCCTATTATCATATTTGACGTAATATTGTGCTGGAAAGACCTCTGATAAACTTTCTATGCAACGGTATCCGATTAGAGCCTCTGGCAACACAAATAGACCAATAATATTCTCAGTTGGCTCTGCTTCATAGGCATCTATCAAACCCTGTCCCCAAAACATTTTGTGTTTGGAATTTTCAGCAATATCAATATAGAATTCGCCATAAGTTATGACTCCTCGAACAGGAATTTCATGTTGCAGCATTTCTATCACGAACATCCGAGCTATGGCAACAATATCATCAAACAATTGCTGGTCAAATCCAGTACTCTTAGTATAAAAAAGTATGGTATCGGAAAAGTTAATCATTTCAAAATCAGTGTTCATCTTTAAAGATTCGTTACTGACAAACTTTTTTAAGATGGAATGTATTTTATTGCTCTTCTGATCCTTGACCATTTTTTTAAAGCCAAGAATGTCAATGTATGCAAATATACGATTTTCACTCATCGAATAGCCTTTCTCATTTCATCATCGAACGCTTCCCCGCTGCCCACCTTACGAAAAAACTCCTCCTCAACCCCATTAAGCGAATCAAATCGCCCCTTAGCAAGCCCAACCAACCTATCCGCATTACTCATAAAAAAACTCCTAACCCCGACCCTGCCAATTGACTCGTTATGGACACAAATTATACCACAACCCCGACAACATTCAAGAAAATCTCTGTCTTTTCTTGGCACCTTTACGCCTTTGCGGGATAAAACTTTCTTCATATTTCTCAAAAAATACTTGACTTTTGATGAAAATATTTGTATAATAGACAACTAATAATCAGGATAGAATAATGCAACTTAATAAAACAAAATTACTTAAGAATCAGGTTAAATTTGTGTGCCATGGTCAAGCTTTGCTTGGCCGTGCCTCAATATCATTTAGCCCAGGTCTTCGGCCTGGGTTGCTGTTAAAACCGTTCAAAAGAACCACAAAAACGGAAAAAAACGTTAAAAGTGAAACAAAAAACATGAAAAACGAAGCCAATTTAAGCAGCTTAAAAATCACCGCAAGCCCTTGCGGTAGAGGCACTTACAACGCTTTTCACCCCAAAACCCAAAACGGAACAAAGCCAAACGAAGCCAATTTACCTGCCCTGAGCGAAGTCGAAGGGAAGCCAATTTTTCGCGCGGAGCTTTTTTCGGGAATCCTTACGATTACAAAAAAACCTTATTTCGCGAAACGAACCCAATTTCAACAACTTGGGTTCCACTCTAACTCACGGAATAACAAAGATTTACAACAGATCACACCGAAACCACCACCCCAAAAACGAACCCAAAGCAAACCCAATACGAACCCAATACGAACCCAATTCGAACCCAATACGAACCCAATACAAACCCAAAGCAAACCCAATCAAACCCAATTTTCGCACCAAGCCGGATATTTGTTTTTACTGTGGAATTGTGATATGATTACCCATCATGAAAAACCGAATATTTATATCGACAATACTACTGTTCATTACCATCGCCGCTATTTGCTCTGCCGCGACCGACGAAACCGAATACTACGCACTTTTAATGGGCGGCAAGAAGATCGGCTACACCGTGCGCGTCCGACAGGTCGCAGATGGCAGGGTAACGACTACCGAAAAAGTCAAAATGACCGTCACCAGGGGCGATTTCTCAATGACGATCATGACGATAGAAGCAACCGTCGAAACACTCGACGGAAAACCGATCGGATTCGAAAGCATCCAGCAGTTAGGCGGATCGACCCAGACAGCTAAAGGAACATTTGATAATAAAGGAAAGGTATATATAACAGCTTCTATCGCGGGCGTCCCCCAGCAGAATATGGTAGACGCACCGGCAGATGCCATCATGTCAGAGGGCATCAGGTTGCTTCAGCTTAAAAAGGGACTTAAAAATGGAACGGTTTATAAAGCGACAATTTTCAGCCCGTCGCTACAAGCCGCCGTCCCAGCAGACGTTAGTGTCGGCGCCACAGCCAATGTCGATCTTTTCGGCAGGGTCGTACCGCTTACAAAAGTTGAAGTTACAATGCAAACTCCGGCAGGGGCGATAAGCAGTATTAGCTACGTCGATAACGAGTTGCGAGCCCTCAGGACCGTGATGCCGGCGATGGGCATGGAACTTGAGATGATCGCTTGTGACAAAACGTTTGCACTGAGCGAAAATGATGTGGTCGATTTCCTCGACGCCATGCTCTTAAAGAGCCCCGTGCCGATAAGCCAGATTGCTTCGAAACCGAGCGCAACTTATTTTTTGCGCCCGGTAAAGGATGTTAAATTACAAATACCGTCGACCGACAGCCAGACGGTCGCCCCGCCCCGGGGCGGTATGATAGTTGTTACGGTCACTCCAACGACGGCAACGGGCGGCAAGTTCCCGTACAAGGGCACTGATGCTAAATTGCTCGATGCTCTTAAACCGACGGCGTATGTGCAAAGCGACCACAAAGAGATTATCGCTCTTGCCCGTAAGGCAACAGCCGGTGCGAAAACAGCCGCTCAAGCCGTTAAGCGGATCGAAGCGTTTGTCGATGACTATATCGCCGAGAAAAATTTGTCGGTCGGTTACGCTTCGGCTTTGGATGTCGTCAGGAGCAAACAGGGCGACTGCAGCGAACACGCGGTGCTGACCGCTGCGATGTGCCGGGCAAGCGGAATACCGGCAAGGGTGGTTTCGGGACTTGTAGGAGCGGATAATTTTATAGGTAGGAGCAACGTCTTCGGCGGACACGCTTGGACGGAAGCTTATGTTAATGGCAAATGGATAGGTCTTGACGCGACCATGTCAAAGGTACCATTTAGCCCGACGCATATCGCACTTGCGGTCGGCAGCGGCGACCCAAAGGACTTCTTCGCAATGGCAAATACGCTCGGAAACTTTAAGATCGAAAAAATTACATTCAATGATTGAGGGGTTATAGTTATTCGAACTGAATATCTGTTAGTACGAACTGGACGGATGAGTTTCCGTTGAATGTGTTTATGTCAGGTTCGAAGGCTACGTTGAAGTACTCGGTTTCGAGGAGTTTCTTTTCCAGCTTGCCCATATTGAATCCGATGCATCTCACCGAGCCGGTGTTGTCGCCGATGGCGATCTGGAGATGGTCGCCCCTTGCACCGACGCGTCTGGGCGGAGATATCCATTTTACGCCCTTTGCGGCTAAGAGCGGTTTGCGGTTGCCCTGACCGAACGGCTCTAAAAGTTTGAGTTCATCTACTACGCTGCGGCTAAGGTCGCCGACTGTGCACAGGGCGTCGATGTCAAGTTTGGCGGTGAGTAGATCTTGGTTCAGATTCTTTTGGGCGTATTCTTCGAGTGCGGCGGTGAAGTTCGCGATCTTTTCTTTGCGGATCTTTATACCGGCTGCCATTGCGTGACCACCGAAGCTTTCAAGATGTTCGGAGCAAGCAGTGATGGCCTCGTGTATATTGAACCCTTCGATGGAGCGAGCCGAACCCTGGGCGATGTCGCCATTGCCGCTATTGATCAGTATCGCCGGGCGGAGGTAGTCGTCAACGATGCGCGAAGCGACGATGCCGATGACACCGGTATGCCAGCTCTCGTCAGCGAGGACGATGGTCCTTCTGTCTGGGTGGTTTAAGTTCAATTGCATTATCATCTCGCGGGTGTGTTTGAATATTTTTCGCTGGTACTGCTGCCGCTGCTGGTTCTGCTGTTTGAGGTATTGGGCGATCTGCATACAGCGCATTTCGCTGTCACTGGTGAGCAGTTCTACGGCCAGGCGCGCATGGCCCATTCTTCCGGCTGCGTTGAGCATAGGCGCCAGGCGAAAAGCGATGTGGTAGCTGTCGAGCTTTTCGCCGGTAAGCGATGCCGATTCTATCAGGGCGCGTATGCCGAGCAGTTTGGAATCGGCCAGGGCCTTGAGCCCGAAGCTGGTGAGTATTCTGTTCTCTCCGCGGAGATCGACGACGTCGGCGATGGTACCCATAGCGGCCAGCGTAGTTGCGTTGAGCAGGAACTGGCGAGAGTCGCCGGTTGCCTTGCTGCCGGAGTTCATTTCGTTTATTACGGCCCATGCCAATTTAAACGCGACCATCGCCCCAGCCGAATCCGGGTTGGGATAAGACTCGTCCAGTGACGGATGTACTATTGCTACAGCTTGCGGCAGGGTGTCTTTGCCTTTGTGGTGATCGGTTATGATAAGGTCGACTCCCAGCTCTGCGGCGAGGTCGGCGGAGCCGGTGGCGGTTACGCCGCAGTCAACGGTTATGATTAGATTGGCTCCGTGTTGGGCGAGTTGGGTGATGGCGTCTTCATTGAGGCCGTAGCCTTCGTCGATGCGGTGGGGGATGTAGAACTCAACCTCTGCGCCGAACAGAGTGAATAATTGCCAGAGGATAGAAACGGATGTTATGCCGTCGACGTCGTAATCGCCGTATATCGCTATTTTTTGTTTTTCGGCTATGGCCTGTTTAATTCTTTCTACGGCTGGGCCGATGCCGGGCATCTTTTCGGGTGGGATTAGTTCGGTAAGCTTTGGTGAAAGGAAATTGCGGGCCTGGTCAGGATCGCTAACGCCGCGATTGATCAAAATCTGGCTCAGGAGCGACGAAATGCGGATGTTGCGTGCGAATTCCGCTGTGCCCGGGTCTGCGCCCTTGATCTGCCAGTCTTTAGATAGCGTCCTTGCCGCTGCTGTCATCTTCTTCAAGCCCTTCCAAAATCATGTTCCGTCAACCATAATAACAACCCCGCCCCAAAGAGTCAACCCTTTAACGTCTTAGAAAGAGGGATTTCTTGACAAATTGGCGGTTGTGGAGTAGATTGGCAGATCAAACACAGAGATAGGACAATGTTTTTTGGAAAGGGTGTCTGATCTTTTAAGTTTATATTCAGGCGTCAAATAATATGCAAGGGAAAGCGAAGATGAAAAGAGAAGTCATAAAACTCGTCCTTGAGGGGCAGGCGGTCCCGTACACACCATGGTCATTTAAGTTTACTATGGAAGCCCATGACCTCCTGACTAAGCACTATGGCACCGATGATATTGAAACGGCTGTGGGTAATCACATTGTAGGGCTTGGCAGCGATATCGGTTTTTTTGAAGAGATTGAAAGTGACCTCTTTCGCGATGTTTTTGGTGTAGTTTGGGATCGCAGGGTCGATAAAGATATCGGAATCGTTAAGGGGCATGTTTTGGCGGAACCGACTTTGGAAAACTATGAATTTCCGGATCCGCTTGATCGGCGATTTTTTGACGGTATAGAGAGCAAGATCGGGCAATGTCCCGATCGTTTTCGAGTGTTTGAAATTGGTTTTTCATTATACGAGCGCGCGTGGACGCTTCGCGGGATGGAAAACATAATGATGGATTTTATCGAGCATCCTGAATTTGTTCACGAATTCTTCACGAAGATCACAGATTACAATATTGCCCAGGTCAAAGAAGCATTGAAATATGATATTGACGCGGTTTATTTTGGAGATGACTGGGGCCAGCAGCACGGTTTGATCATGGGGCCATCTCTCTGGCGCGAGTTTATTTTGCCTCAGTTGAAACGAATGTATGCCGTCGCCGGCGATGCGGGCAAATACGTTTTCATCCACAGTTGCGGTGATGTGGATGAACTGTTTGACGATCTTATCGATGCCGGGCTGGATTGCTTTAATCCGTTCCAGCCTGAAGTGATGGATGTGTTTGGCTTGCTGGAGGAATATCGCGGGCGTTTAGCGTTCTTTGGAGGGCTTTCGATCCAGAAAACTTTGCCGTTCGGCACAACGGAACAAGTGTATGCAGAGTCCTGTCGGTTACTTGAGGCGGGGCTGAAAGGCGGGCTCATTTTTTCACCGTCGCATTCTGTCGAAGGTGATACTTCATTGGAAAACATGCTTACATTTATCAATGCGGCAAAAGATCAGGATGGTTATCGCGTTGACACTGTATGTTAATATTGTTTAGAGAAAGGAATAATAGAATGAAAGACATGGCCCCTTCTTTTCGAGTTTGTATTTTACTTGTGGCGGTTAGTTTGGCGTCGGTTGTTTTTGCGGTTGATAAAACTGCGGTGACTTCGCATAGGCAATGGTCGAAGGAAAAGGCCATGCGATGGTATAATAAGCGGCCCTGGCCCTGTGGATTTAATTATATCCCAGCCAATGCTATCAGCTATACCGAGATGTGGATGGATTATTCGTTCGATCCGAAACTGATCGACGCGGAATTAAAACTTACCCAGGATGTCGGTTTTAACTGTTTGCGGGTGGTCCTGCCTTATGTGGTTTGGGAGCATGACCCTGACGCGTTTAAGGCGCGGTTTGAGAAGTTTTTGAAAATTTGCGATAAGCGCGACTTACAGGTCATGCCGACTTTTTTCGACGATTGTGTTTTCGGAACGATCAAGGATCCGGTTTATGGCAAACAGCCGGAAGTGATCGAAGGCTGGTATGCCAACGGCTGGACGCCAAGCCCGGGACATAGCATGGTACGCGATCGGTCGCAGTGGGTGAAATTGGAAAAATATGTCACCGACATCCTTAACGCACATAAGACTGATGCCCGGATCCTCTGCTGGGATCTATATAACGAGCCGACCAATAGTAACATGGGTGATATTTCCGTTTCGCTGACTGAGGAAGTTTTTCGGTGGGCGCGCAGGGTCGATCCTGTTCAGCCGTTAACCGTCGCGACATGGAATGGATACCATAAATTGGATGAGGTTATCTTTCGCAACTCGGATATCATTACGTTTCACGCCTATTATCCAATGAATAGATTAGCGGAAAAGATCCGTGAACTCAAACCCCTTGGCCGACCGATCATCTGTACCGAATGGCTCAACCGCGGGCTCGATTCCATTGTGGAAACATGCCTGCCTGTGTTCTTTGGGGAAAACGTGGGGTGTATGCATTGGGGTCTGGTTAACGGAAAGACCCAGACTGACCTGGGCTGGGGACATCGGCCCGGCGACCCGGAACCGAAGGTATGGCAGCACGATCTCTATCGCCCAAACTTAAAACCGTATCGCGTTGATGAAATAAAACTTTTCGAAATATATATACGAGCCGCTAAACGAAAATAATCGGATTCGAGAATGAATCCTGTAGCGTCTTAGAATGAGCGGTTTCTTGACAAATTGGTTGTTGTTTGGTATTTTGCGGACAAATGATATATATGGCCGTTTATTTAATTGAAATTGAAAGGTATGGTAATGAAGGAGCCAAAGAATCCTTTACGAATTTTTTTTAATGTTTCCCTATTTGTGCTCTTATGTGATGCAATTAATATAGCTATGAGATCGAACAGGGTCGAAGATTTTTCTGACATGGTTAGCTTTAGCTGGAATTCGATTCATAAATTTGTAGTTACTATTGGCTTACTGATATTTATTTATTTTTATTACCATAAAAGCATGAAGGCGTGGTTTGCATTGATGGGTGTTTGTGTGTTTTCATTTCCTATGTTATTCTTGATGGATTTCCAAGAGTCCTCCATAATGTCTTCGACGCAGTTCTTATCTTTATTGCTGGTTTTGGGAATTATTGCTATTGCAATCATATCTATGACTTACAAACCTTACAAAAGGTTTATTGATGGCAAATGAATTATTGAACTTGGCAGAGCTTTCCGTGTGGGCATAGCGCACCCTACCTTTTGTTATCAAAGATTGTGAGGTATTAGCTTTTGCTCATGAGTTTTTTTAGTAAGGCTCTTTGGAAGTGTAGTCTGTTTTCGGCTTGGTCGAAGATTATTGAGTTTTCTGACTCTGCTATTTCGTCTGTGATCTCCAGTCCTCTGTATGCGGGGAGACAGTGCATTACTTTCGCGTTTTTCGGGGCGATGTTCATAAGTTCCGCATTTACCTGAAAGCCTTCAAAATCTTTTATTCGCTGGGCCTTTTCTTCTTCCTGACCCATGCTGGTCCATGTGTCGGTATAGACCACGTCGGCATTTTTTACTGCGGCGGCGGGGTTGTTTGTCTGCTTGGCGGTTTTGGGTGTTATTTTGTTTGCCCGCTGGATCGAATCGGCGTCGAGTTCGTAGCCTTTTGGGGAAGCGACGACGAATTTCATGTTCAGCTTGGCGCATGCGTATGCGAGCGATCGGGCTACGTTATTGCCGTCGCCGACGTAGGCTACCTTAAGACCGTTAAGATTGCCGCAATGTTCCTGTATCGTCAGGACATCGGCCATTGCCTGGCAGGGGTGGGTAAAGTCGGAAAGTGCGTTAATGACCGGCACATCCGCAAACCGGGCGAACTCTACGATGGTTTCATGTTCGAATGTTCTTGCCATTATACCGTCAACGTATCTGCACAGAACCCGCGCCATGTCCTTGGCGGGTTCCCGTTTGCCGATTATGCCAATGTCTTCGGGTTTGAGGTATATAGCGTCGCCGCCGAGGTCGGTCATGGCGACCTGAAAGCTTATGCGGGTTCTGAGGCTGGTCTTTTCGAACAGCATTGCAAGAACCTTGCCCGAAAGGCATAAGTCGCGGCCACCAGTTTTATATACTTTTTTCAGATCCGCGCTCAACTGGAGCAATTCAGCTATTTCGTCGGTCGGGCAATAATCTATGGAAAGAAAATCTTTCATTTTCAGTTCTCCTTTGACATAACGCTGTCAAGAATTTCTATGGCTTGGTCGATCTGGTCCTTTGTTACGGTCATCGAGGGCATAAATCTCAGGACGGTGTCGTGTGTGCAGTTGATCCGCAAGCCCTTTTCGAGGCATTGGCTTACGATATCGGCGCCTGCTTCATTTAACTGTATGCCGATCATGAGGCCGATGCCCCGGACGTGATCGATTATCGAGTGCTTTTGTTTTAACTGCTCGATCTTATCCCGGGTGTAGTTGCCCATTTCGGTAGCGTTTTCGAGCAAGTTCTCTTCTTCGATAGTTTCTATTACGGCGATACCGGCTGCGCAGACGAGCGGGTTTCCGCCGAATGTCGAAGCGTGTTTTCCGGGGACCAGCGAAGCGGCTACATCGGGTACGGCCATCATCGCGCCAATGGGTACACCGCCGCCGAGGGCCTTTGCCATTGTGATAATGTCCGGCTGAACATCGTAATGCTGATAGCCGAACCATTTTCCTGTTCTGCCGAGTCCGGTCTGGACTTCGTCGAGGATCATAATCGCGCCGTGCTCATCGCAAAGTTGCCGTATGGCTTGCATGTATTCGGCGGTAGCGACATTGATGCCGCCTTCGCCCTGTATGGGTTCTATCATTACCGCTGCGACCTCATCGGTAAATGCGGCTTTTAGGGCGTCAACGTCGTTGAACGGAACATAGTCGAATCCGGGGAGCATCGGCAGGAAGCCGTCATGGTACTTGGGCTGGGCCGTAGCGGTTACGGTGGCGAATGTTCTTCCGTGGAAGCCGGATTCGGCGGTGATGTATTTGTACTTTCCTTTTTCCGTATGCAGGCGTGCGAGTTTTAGAGCGGCTTCATTGGCCTCCGCGCCGCTGTTACAGAAGAAGCACTTGCCGCCGAATGCCCGGTCGGAGAGCAGTTTTGCCAGCTTGCCCTGGTTGGGGATGTAGAAGGTGTTATCAATGTGAAGGAGCTCTTTGGCCTGGTCGCAGATGGCTTGGGTTACCTTTGGCGGGCAGTGACCCAGGCCGCTTACGGCCCATCCGGGGAACATGTCGAGTATCTTGTTGCCGTCGGCGTCGAAGAGGTAGTTACCCTGGCCCTTTACGATTGACCGGGGGAGTCTTCCGTAGTTTGCTATGACGTATTTGTCAAACATTTGAATTGTTTCATCTGTAGTCATTTTTTCGGTTCCTTTGGTGTTACTATAAAAATCAAAACATATTATTGAATGATCTGTGTGCCGATACCTTTGTCGGTGTAAATTTCCAGCAGCAGCGAATGCTGTATCCTGCCGTCGATGACGTGTGCTTTTTTCGCGCCGCCATCGAGTGCGGCGATGCATGCTCCGACTTTGGGCACCATCCCTTCGGTGATCGTTCCGACCTTAACCATTTCTTCGATCTCGGCTTCGCTGAGACTTGAGATGGTGCTTGCCGGGTTGTTCCGGTCCGAGAGGATGCCGTGGGTGTCGCTTACGAAGACGATCTTTTCGGCATTTACGGCAGCGGCAACTTTTCCGGCGGCGTTGTCGGCGTTTACATTTAACTTTTCTCCGGTCTTATCGCAGGCGACCGGGGCGATGACCGGAATTGTTCCAGTTTCGCAGAGGGTTGTCAGGAGTTCGGCGTTGATCTTGTTGACCTTTCCGACGAGGCCTAAGTCCAGCGTTCGTCCGTCATCGCTTTTGAGCTTTAGCGGCTCGGCGAAGAGTACGCAACTGCTTAGCGAGTGCAGACCCATCGTCTGGCAGCCGAGTTCGTTCAATATGCTGCATATCGGTTTGTTGACCTTGTGTACGAGGGTGTGCTCGGCGATGGCGAGTGTCCGCTGGTCGGTGTATCTTCTTCCGTGTACCCAGACCGGTTCCAGGCCGGCTTCGTTCATCGCTTTTGTTATTGCTTTTCCACCGCCGTGGACGATAAGCGGGCGCATTCCGACGGTTGCCATGAAGACGATATCCGTTAGCAGTTTTTTTTGCAGGTCCATGTCATCGAGGATGCTGCCGCCGAGTTTTATCACGACGATCTTGCCCCTGAACCGGCGAATGTACTCCATCGCCTCGATCATGGCCTTGGCTTTTTGTATTGCCTGTTCCATTTTTCTATCCATAATACCCAATGGGTATATTCCTCACACATTGGTTTAGCTATAAGTTTTTGTCAAAAAAGGCTTTCTCCACGAAAGAAAGCACACGACATTTCCACAATCCGTACAATACGCTAAAATGAACAAAAACAACATTAATATTAACTCTACAGATGTTTTTTCCCGCAGAAAAGAATCGAATATTGTACCCGTTTTGCGATGAAAGTAAACAATTATTTGTTTTTCCCTCAGGATGGGTTTTTTTGTGTGTTTTTGACTGGCTTTTGCGTATGCATCAGCTATAATCGCAACGATTATGCAGACTAAATGACTTTATACTGGTCAAAAGGAATTGTACTCAGTTTATTTGGTGGGCCCTATGAAAAACAAGCTATCAATATCATTTTTTGTCGTTTTTACAGTAATGGCTGGTAATGCTCTATGTTCGCAGGGCGGGCCGGGTGAGTTTTTTGCCGGTCAGGACCTGCATCTTTCGGGTTCGAAAATGGCCATACACAAGAGCGGAGATGGCGGCGGGTCGTCGCATATTCTGGTCTTTGACGATGATTTTTCGATGTCTATAGGCGATAACCAGCTTTCAAGCAATATGGCTATAGTCTGGCTCAAGACGGTCCGTTCCGAGTACAGGGGGCAGGTGAGTGTTGACTACAACTGCCAGGTTTACCTCGAAGGCAGTGTCTCTATTGCTCAGGGGAAACGTGGGCGGACGTCCGGGCTTGATGAATTTGCCGTCGAACGAGGCGAGGCTATGGTAACTCGCTTTTTGGTAAGTGGTGAGGTCTACGCAACAGCAAACAGCCAGAAAGAAATGAGCGTTGCGGAACTTGAGTCCTCCGCATTATACGAAAATGCGGTCGCGGCGATTAGGCCCCTACGAACCGGGCCGAGGATATCCGACGAAGCGGTTGTCCCTGCATACGAGCAAGTTTTTGCGACGCCGGATTCGGAACCGAAGAAAGATTGGAAGATCGGCGACATTTTCACGGGCGGATCGCCCGGGCCCTCCGATGAGAAGGAAAAAAAGCCCGTCAGAAAAGAACCTGAGTATGAGTACCCTGTAAATATCGCCGGTCTGTTTCAGCCTGCTCCGAAGATAGAAAATCAGGCTCTTGCCGACGGCAGCTATATTGCAACGGTTACGGGGAGATTTTATCTCTGGCAGAAACGTGACGAAAAGGGTGGTATGGTTGAGTTTCAGGCTGATAACGCCGTGATATTTCACGGTGGTGATTTTGGCGCCGACAAAGACAGTAGCAGCCAGGGTGTTATGGCCAGCGGGGCGGTTGACGCGGTTTATCTCAAGGGAAATATTGTTATGACCGAACTGAGTCGTACCATTCGTGCCGATGAGGTTTATTATGATTTCAAGGGCCGCTACGGATTGGCAGTCGCCAGCGAGATGCGTAATTTTGATACAAAACGGGGTCTGCCGATCTATCTTCGTGCGAAAAATCTGCGGATCATTTCTGAAAACTCATTCGACGCAGAGAGTATTACACTTACGACGAGCGAATTCTATATGCCGCAGGTGTCGATGACGGCTTCGCGTATGATCCTTACCGATACTACGGGTATCGACATGCGTGAGGGTAAGGACGTTGACAAGAGCAGCTATGACGGTGTGCTGTACGATGTGAAGATGAAGCTCGGCAAGACAACGGTGTTTAAGTGGCCGAAGATACGAACGAATTTTGAACGACCGGATATTCCCTTAAAGAAGCTTCGCATAGGTAGCGATTCGGAATATGGAACGGCGGTAGAGACTCAATGGCATCTGTCGAGACTGCTTGGCCGGAAGGAACCGGATGGCGTTGACAGCACTCTGGCATTGGACTACTACAGTGCTCGCGGTGTCGGGGCAGGGGCACATATTGATTATAAGATGGAAGACTATTTCGGAGACCTGGTCGGTTATGTAATGAGCGATAGTGGCAAGGATGACCTTGGCCGTACGTCCGACAGAAAAAACCTCGAGCCGGACACCGATATTCGCGGCAGGTTTACTTTCAGGCACAGGCACTACCTTCCTTATGACTGGCAGGCGACGGTGGAGATGAGTTATCTTTCCGATAAAAATTTCCTCGAAGAATTTTACCGTAATGAGTTCTACACGGGCAAAGAGAAAGAGACGCTGCTTTTCCTTAAGCGTCTGAAGGATAACTGGTCCTTTTCGATACTCAACAAGGTACGCATTAATGATTTCGAAACACAAACCGAAGAGCTGCCGACGCTTGAGTTCCACATAAAGGGGCTTTCTTTCTGGAACGACTATTTGACCTATTACGGCGACAATCGCATCAGCCGGTTAAGACCGAGATTCAACGACAAGACAGAAGCTACAACAGACAAGGAGAAATTCGGCACATTTGCTTTCAGCCGGCATGAAGTGGATATGCCTTTAATGTGGGGTACTTTTAAGGTCGTGCCTTTCGTTGCGGGTACTTACGGGATGGATGACAATGTTGGGTTTACGCGTAAGCTTGACGGCAACACGTCAACCAGCCAGACCGATAGCTGGCTTAATGAAGCAGGCGTCCGGGTTTCTACGGTGTACTGGAAAGAGGATCAGTATGTAAGATCCAGGCTCTGGGATCTAAATGGTATGAGGCATATTATCAAACCTCATCTTGAGGCTATAACCTATAATGCCGGTGAAGATGTTTTTGACATGCGCGACATGGTCAACGTAGGTGTCAGTCAGCGATGGCAGACCCGTCGCGGTCCGAAAGAAAACCTCCGCAGTCTTGACTGGATGCGTCTTGACATAGACGCAACCTGGGTTAGCGACGACGAGAATGATTCGATAGGCCCATCAGGAACGTACGGTCCGGCAAAGTTCATCTGGAACGATCCTGCGACACCGGTGTTTACCCGCCGGGATGATGCCGATTACGGACTGGTTCGTGACTCTATTAATGCCGATTATACATGGCGATTAAGCGACGCAACGACAGTGCTTGGAGATGCTAATTATGATATTCAAAGCGGTGTCCTCCAGCAGCTCAACGCCGGTGTGGTTCGATATGTTTATCCGGACCTGAGTTACTATGTAGGCAGCCGCTATCTGCGTCCTGTTCTGGTAAATGTTCCGGCACCGGACAATATATCCGAAAAGGGCTCGCACTCATTTGTAACGGCGATAACGTATGTACTTAATCCGAGATATACAGCGACTTTTTCACAGGAATATAATTTCGATTATGGTCAAAACGTCCGTACTGAACTTACGGTCCTGCGTCATTATCATCGGATGTATTACGGTCTTACGCTGTCGGTGGACGAATCCCGCGACAGAAGCTCGATAGTTTTCAATGTATGGCCCGAAGGAGTAAAAGAACTTGCGTTAGGTTCCAGAAAATATGTGGGTCTTACAGGCATGACAACCGAAGATTGATAAAACCTGACAAAGGTTTACTATTAGTAATAATTGATTTGAACAGTAGCATTGGTTTTACGTAAAGTATGTTAATTAGGTTTTTAGATTCGATGGGAGGCTGTAATGGCTTTAGTAAACACAAAAAAAATGTTTGAAATGGCGTACAAGAACGGTTATGCCATCGGGGCGTTCAATGTCAATAACATGGAGATAACGCAGGGTATCGTAAGTGCCGTGGCCGAAGAGAAGGCGCCGCTGATACTTCAGATATCCAGAGGCGCTCGTTCCTACGCGAGTATGAGTTATCTGAAGGGTATCATCGACGTAGCGGTTAATGAAAACCCGGACATCCCGATATGTATGAATCTTGACCATGGCGATACATTCGAGACGTGCAAGCAATGTGTCGATGACGGGTTTACGTCAGTTATGATCGATGCTTCGCATAGTCCTTTCGAGGAGAATATCAAGATCACCAAGCAGGTTGTAGATTATGCTCATGCCCATGGCGTGGTTGTCGAGGCCGAACTCGGTCAGCTTGGCGGGATCGAAGAGGATGTGGTAGGAGTCTCGGCGGACGATGTAGCCAAGCATCTTACCGATCCGGATCAGGTGGTAGAGTTTGCCGAGAAGACAGGCTGTGATTCGCTGGCGGTTGCTATCGGGACAAGCCACGGCGCTTACAAATTCAAGACCGCTCCTAAGCTTGCATTTGATGTTCTTGAGAGTGTCAGCAAGAAGCTTCCTGGTTTCCCGTTGGTCATGCACGGATCCAGCAGCGTACTGAAGGAATTTAAGGACCTGATCAATAAATACGGCGGAGATATGCCGGACGCTATGGGCGTTCCGGAGGATGCTATCAGCGAGGCAGCTAAGATGTCGGTCTGCAAAGTGAATATCGATACTGACTTGAGGATGGCGCTTACGGCAAAAATAAGGCAAGTCTTCTGCGAGAGTCCCGCCGAGTTCGATCCTCGTAAGTATCTTGGGCCGGGCAGAGAGGCTATAAAAGAAATGGTAAGGCACAAGCTGCAAGTGCTCGGTTGTTCAGGCAAAGCGGCAGAGTGCATGTAAGCGACGCGCAAGCTTTTATTTGCGTTGACATCAAAATGATAAACAGGCTGCCGGTTGGTGGTAGTGGTGAGAACAGACTTTTAGAGAGAGGTTTCTTTGTTTAATTACTATAAATATCGCAGTATCCCGACAGTTTGCCTGTTGCTCATGTTTTCTCTATTATGTGGATGCAAGCCCTCGAAAGAAGGCGCACCTACCGCCCGGCCGGTGGTTATAAAACCGTCGATCACTTCAAAGACTTTAGCGGTAACGGATGCAGCAGATCTGGCTTGCCGGATGATACAGATCGGGGATTTTGAAGATGCAGCCGAGATCATTGAGCAATCCGTTGACCCGGATGATGCGGCACTGGTCCAGATCGGACAGATGATCGATGAGTATCGCGTTATTGACGCCAACCGTATCGAGTCCAGGGATAACGCCTATACGAAGCAGATGGACGAACTTGCGGAACTATCACTTCCGGAAGATGCCAATGGGATCAGCAAAGCTCTGTCGATAGTTGCTGCGGCGTTGGAATATGCCAATGACGACCAGAAAGAGTCTTTGCTTGCAAGAGAGTTTGTAAAGAAAGTAGTAAACCTGTCACTTGAAAAAGCCGCTGAGTTTGAAACTGAAGGCGAATGGGTCGATGCGTACTCGCATTGTTATTACTGGCTGACTTTGCTGTACAAAGATAACTCCGAATACAAGCAGCATGCTGAAAATCTTACGGACAAGGCAATGATCAAGATGTCATTGAAAGATAACAGTTGCGAGACGAGTGCCGAACGGCATGAAGGCATAAAAGCAAGTATGTTGTTCAGGTCGGTTGGCAAGTTACATTACAGTTATGTCGATATCGTAGATTACGGCGAGATGGCCGAGAAGGCTCTGAAGCGTTGTCGGCTTCTTGGCGAAGTAATGGCAATGTCCGACAAGGATCTTGCTTACCAGTCCAATCCTGGCCAGTATGCACAGTGGATGGATGGGCTTGAAGCGATTGAAAGCGATATCAACAATTCGGTACTTGCAGTAACGCGGGATAAGTTCCTGATGGTATTTGATTCGGTAGTGGCACTTAACAATATCAGCCTTGATCTTCCACAGGAAGTTGTTATTGCACAGTTTTCCAGAGCAGCCCTTAGCGGCTTAGATCCTTTTACGGTACTTGTGTGGCCGTGGCAAGTTCGGGATTTTCAGAAGAGTATGACGCAGGACTTTACCGGCATCGGCGTGGAGATATCCAAAGCCAGCGGCTCTTTGAAGGTGGTGAGTCTTCTGCCGGACACGCCTGCTTACATTTCGGGTATTATAGACGTCGAAGATACGATCGTTGCGGTAGAAGGTGAGCCTACGAAGGACATGAGTATCAACTGCGCAGTCACAAAGATCACCGGCCCCAAGGGCACGAAGGTTACCCTGACGATAAAACATGCCGATTCCGACGAAACGGTTGAAGTTACGGTGATACGCGACAGGATCGTTGTTCCTACGGTTCGAGGTTGGCAGCGTGCGGAAACGGGCAAGTGGCTGTACATGGTAGATCCTGCCAACGGTATCGGCTATGTGCATATTACCGGCTTTACCGAGACAACTGTGCCGGGCATGTCAAAGGTACTTGACAAGCTTGAGCGTCAGGGTCTTAAGGGGCTTATTATTGATCTTCGTTTCAATTCAGGCGGTTACCTTTCAGCTGCCGCTTCGATCGTGGATATGTTTGTCGAAGAGGGAACGATAGTTAAGAGCCAGCCGAGGTGGGGTATCTCGAATTATGAGCGGGCTCACAAAAAAGGAACCCACCCAGATTATCCAATTGTCATCCTGGTCAACGAATCGTCAGCAAGCGCTTCCGAGATCGTTGCAGGGGCTCTTCAGGATACACAATATAAACGGGCAATACTCGTTGGTAGCAGGACATATGGCAAGGGAAGTGTCCAGACTATTACGGAAGGTGCTGGCGAAGATTCAAGGTTGAAGTACACGATGGCTTATTATTACCTTCCGTCGAATCAGCGTGTAAAGAACCGCTACGTTCTTGAAAAGGAAGGGCGAAAAGATTGGGGTGTCGCTCCGGATGTTGAGATTAAATTATATATTAATGAATTGCGAAAAATGTTAGAGACTCAGCGCGAAAATGACGTACTGGCCAAGGCCGGGCATGATGAAACATCCGCACCTTTAAAACGCCACACACTTAAGGATACATTGGAGGTCGACCCCCAGCTTGCTATAGGTATATTGGTGGTAAAAAGCCAGATGATCCAGGCGGGTGAAAGTATTGTTAGTGAAAACGTTAAAGATACCGGTGCAATTGACTGACTATAGTTGCCGGGTGATATTATTAATTGATGATAAGAGGTGTTGAGTTGGCAGATCAGACAGTTACCAGCAAGTTTCAGCAGCAGCGGCAGGAAAAGCTTGAACAGATAAGGCAGATGGGGACGGACCCCTATGGGGCCAAGTATGACGGTGTCACATCCACAGCAGAGGTTGTTGGCAGTTTCATAGATGAGAAGGAAGGGCAGAGGGCCTGCTGTGCCGGCCGTATTGTGCTTTTGCGTGACATTGGCAAACTGATATTCATTACTCTTCGCGATTCGAGCGGGACGATACAATTGGGTTTCAGTAAGAAACTGCTTGCAGAGCAGTGGCCGATGCTCAAGCTGCTGGAACTGGGAGATGTCATTGGCGCAGAAGGGCAGCTTGGCAGGACGCGGACCGGTGAGATAACCATCTGGGCCGAAAAGGTTACGATCCTTAGCAAGTCGATCCTGCCGCCACCTGAGAAATTCCACGGTCTTACTGATGTTGATATGCGTTACCGGCAGAGATATGTGGACCTCTGGGCCAATCCGGAGGTGATGGTTCGCTTTAGAAAGCGAAGCGCGATCGTTGCTACTATCCGCAGATTTTTGCAGGACCGCGGTTTTCTTGAAGTCGAGACACCAATGATGCAGACTATCGCAGGCGGTGCGGCGGCAAAACCTTTTGTTACACACCATAACTCTCTTGATATGGATCTGTTTTTGAGGATAGCTCCGGAGTTGTTCCTCAAGCGGCTACTGGTAGGGGGTATGGAGAAGGTCTTTGAGATCAACCGTAATTTCCGCAACGAAGGGCTTAGTACCAGGCACAATCCTGAGTTTACCATGATGGAACTTTACCAGGCGTATGCCGATTACAATGTTATGATGGATATAACCGAAGAGCTTATCTGTGACCTGATCGAAAAGCATTGCGAGGGACCGGAACTGGACTTTGGCGAACTGAAGATAAACTTTGCCCGTCCATGGCGAAGGGCAAAGTATGCCGACCTGTTCAAGGAACATTCCGGCTGTGATATTAAAGACATAGATGCGGTTCGCAAGAAAGCTCAGCAGCTTGGTATTAGCAGCGCGACTATGGATGACGCGGTTGTGATAAACGAGGTGTTCGAGGCGACAGCCGAAGAGCATCTTATCGACCCGACGTTTGTGATAGATTATCCGGCTGTGCTTTGTCCGCTGACTAAGACGAGCAAAGAGAACCCCGACTATGCCGAGAGGTTCGAGTTGTTTATTGCGAAAATGGAACTTGCCAATGCCTATACCGAGCTTAACGACCCTGCCGTACAGGAAGAGAATTTCCTTAAGCAGTTGCGGGGCCAGGAAGATACGATGGCGATGATGGATGAAGATTTTGTCACGGCCCTTAAGTACGGTATGCCGCCGGCTGGCGGTCTTGGGATCGGTATTGACAGACTGGTTATGCTGCTTACCGGTGCGACGAGTATCAGGGATGTCGTGCTCTTCCCGCTTTTGAAACAGATTTAATACCCTTAGTAGGGAGCTAAAAGGTGTCTGACCCCTTTTTTTCTTATCTGACATTTTTTTTATGTCTTAAATACCTTTGCAGGAAAAAGATCGTTGCCCTCAGTATCGCCGCTGTGATGATGTCGTGCGCACTTTTGATCGTGGTGGCGAGTTTGTTTACGGGATTTATACAGGCAGTCGAAAATAGTGCCGATGATCATTTAGGCGATATTATAATCGTCCCGTCATGGGGTGCGATTTCCAATTACGACAAACTCATCGCACAGTTAGAGAAAAGCAAAGTTGTCGAAGCGGCAGGTGCAGTGCTAAATAGCCACGGGCTTTTGCTTGTCGGCAAGGGAAATGTTCGAGCGGTAAAGGTCGTCGGTATCGAATTGCCGGGCCAGGCGGAAGTTATGCCTTTAGGGCGGGCACTTATAAGACAAACCGGCAGCAGCCAAGCCAGTTTTGCATTTGATGACCACGCCGAAAGGGACAGCGGTTTTGTCGGGATCGGCATTGTGTCAAGTCCCGACGATGTTACCGATGAATATGACTTTGCCAAAGTGCTGTCGGAAAATATCGGCAAAAAAGTCATGCTTACAACCGGCACCGGTGGAACGAAGAAACCAAAGGCTATCAAATTCCGGATTAGCGATATTGTTTTCAGCGGCTATCACGAAGCCGACAATAAATTTGTATATCTGCCTATTGAGACTCTCTCTGATGCATTGTATCCCGACAAAGAGCCCGTTGCCGATATGATCCAGATCAAGGTGGCAGAAGGCATCGAAGCCGAAGCAGCTCTTGTGGATGTGCGCAGGATATGGCAGGGTTTCTCCGCGGAATATCTCGGTGGGACATACGCCAGGATCGTAACATCGAGGGAGATGCAAGAGCCGCTCTTAGCTGAATACAGAAAACAAAAGGACATACTGATGTTGATATTCGGCTTGGTGAGCGGCGGAGTGGTGCTGCTTATCTTTTGTATATTCTATCTTATCGTTATGACCAAACAAAAGGACATCGCGATCATAAAAAGTTGCGGTAGCGGCAGTGGACAGATCACTGGACTCTTTGTTATGTTTGGATTGCTGGTCGGTGCGGCGGGGTCTGCATTGGGCGTAGGGCTTGGGGTTATTGTTACTACCAACGTCAACACTATCGAACGGTGGATAAGTGCGTCTTTCGGGCTGAATTTATGGAAAAGCAGCACCTATATGTTCAGCAGGATACCCAACCAGGTGGACTGGGATTCGGTCGTTCCGGTGGTTTTGTCGGCGATCCTGGCGGCGGGGATCGGTGCGTTGATACCGGCAGTGACGGCGGCACGGGTAAAGCCTGTTTCTATTTTGAGGTATGAGTAGGCGAAATTATGTATAAAATCATGTTGCCAATTCGTTATTTTCTCAGACGTCGGATAACGTCTCTTGCGGTGATCGCCATTGCGCTTTGCGTGTTCATCGTAGTTGTGGTGATGACGATCATGAGCGGGCTTGTCGGCGACTTTAAGGAAAAGAACCATCAATTTGTCGGCGATTGCGTTGTCGGCACCGATTCGCTTGTCGGCTTTGCGTATTACGAAGAATTTGTTTCTGAGCTTAACTCGCAGGATTATGTCAGCGGAGCCTCGGCGGTGATAAACAGCTATGGGATCTTCACGCAGGAAGGCGCAGACTGGAGCGAAGGGATCTCTGTTATGGGCGTGGAGCCTGTAAGTTTCTGCAAAGCGACCGGGTTCGGGCGATCACTTTACTATAACCGGGACAAATGCGAAGATGCTTTTGTGCCGAGTTATGTCCCTGATCGTATTGGCTGTGTGGTTGGAGTCGATGTTCCGAGGATGTCGGGACGTGACAGGGAGGGCAATTATTACCATAGCGAAAAACCCATGCAGGTAGCGCTAGTGGTCAGTTGTTTTCCACTCACAGCCAGAGGTGGCCTCGCAAAACTTGGAACAGATCTCGTCAACAGAAAAACTTTCTATTTCAGCGATGACAGCCACAGCGGCATTGCCAAAGTAGATGGCAGGATGATCTATATTCCTTTTGGTATGGCACAGATGCTATGCGGGATGGACGGAGCCGATAAACGCGCAAGCGCAATACATATTAAATTCTCAGATGGCGTATCGTTAGATGACGGCTGTGAAAGTACAAGGAAATTGTGGTACGGTTTCGTTGAAAAGCATAAAGACAAAAGCCTTGCCAATCTTTTCGAAAATGTTAAAGTTCAAAGCTGGATAGATCATCGCAGACAAGCGATAGCTCCGATGGAAAAGGAACAGACAATGCTCATACTTCTTTTCCTGATGCTTGGCATCATCACGGTGTTCGTGATCTTTGTGGTTTTTTATATGATCATAAGTCATAAGAGCAAAGACATCGGTATCCTCAAGACCATCGGTGTCGGTGTCGGGTCCATCATAGAGTTGTTTCTCAGGTTTGCGGTCATCGTGGGATTTGTCGGTGGGGCAATCGGCGGAGCATTGGGCTGCTTATTTCTTTGGAAGGTCAACGTGATGGAGGACTGGCTTTTCGAGCGTTTCGGCTGGCAACTATGGAACAGGAGCATTTACGCCATAGGTGATATTCCCAACAAGATCGAATGGCGGATGATTACGGTTATAGTTATTTCGGCGGTCGTAGCGTCGGTTATCGGGGCACTTTTGCCGAGTCTCCAGGCGGCTATCCGTCAGCCGGCAAAAATATTACAGGTGAATCAATTGTAAGCAGCAATTAATTTTAAATTTATTTGGATACAATGGTATGGGTCAAATACTGCGAGCCGAGAAGATTTGTAAATCTTACAATATGGGCGAAAATAAGGTGGAGGTTCTAAAGGGTCTGGACCTTTCGGTTGCCGAGGGCGAGTTTCTCGCTATTATTGGTGCCTCCGGGAGCGGCAAGAGTACGCTACTTCATATTCTGGGCGCCCTTGACACAAGCGACAGCGGAACGGTCGAATTCAGGGGTGAGCGGGTAGATCGGTTCAGGCGAGGGAAACTGAATAATTTTCGCAATAAAAAAGTGGGTTTTGTGTTCCAGTTCTATCATCTCCTGGACGAATTGAATATTTTGGAAAATGTTACTCTGCCGGCAATGGCGGCTAACAGCACATTAAGCTGGCTCAGACAGCGAAAAACGGCGAAAAAACAGGGTAAAGAGCTTCTTGAGCGGCTTGGTTTGGGTGAGAGAATAAGGCATAAACCCTATCAACTTTCCGGTGGTGAGCGGCAGCGTGTCGCGATCGCAAGGGCGATGATGAACTGTCCATCGCTGCTTTTGGCCGATGAGCCGACAGGAAACCTTGACTCTGAGACAGGAAATGGTATCTTAGATGTTTTCAAAGAGTTTAATAACGATGGGCAGACCATTATAATGGTGACACATGACGAGCATATCGCTGGGCAGGTTGACAGGGTTATTAAGCTAACTGACGGCAGGATATCAGGTTAAGATATTTTTTGCGCAGACATATGCATTGAAGTGGAGATGGCTATGGGACGAAAAATTTGGATTGAAGATAAACTTGTCGATGAGCAAGATGCGAAGATATCGGTCTTTGACCACGGCTTGCTATACGGTGACGGTGTCTTTGAGGGCATTCGCATTTACAGCGGCAAGATATTCGAATTAGATGCTCACATCCGCAGGCTTTATGAGTCGGCCAAGGCAATACGCCTTGAGATCTCTATGGAAGCTGATGCGCTCATTACAGCAACAAAGCAGACTGTTGAGGCCAATAAAATTCTCAATGGCTATATCCGATTGATCGTTACTCGCGGCATCGGCGACCTGGGGCTTGATCCTTTTCTGTGCGAGAAGTCATGCGTGATAATTATTGCTGACAATGTCCAACTCTATCCTGAAGAGCTTTATGAAAAGGGTCTCAATGTAATAAGCGCCGCTACGATCCGCAATCATCCGATGACGGTTCCTCCGCAGGTCAAGAGCCTTAACTATCTTAATAATATTCTGGCCAAGATCGAAGCCATTGACCATGGTGTCGGTGAAGCTATTATGTACAACCATGAAGGATATGTTGCCGAAGCCAGCGCCGATAATCTTTTCATTGTCAGGGGTGGAATTGTTTATACTCCGCCGGTTTCCTCGGGTTCGCTTGATGGGATCACACGGGCTATTGTTATGAAACTGGCCAGGGAAGAGGGCATCGGTGTTGTCGAGAAGAATCTCACTCGGTTTGATCTTTATACCTGTAATGAGTTTTTCCTGACAGGTACAGGCGCTGAAGTCATCGGAATAGTCAATATTGACGGCAGGGTTATAGGCGATGGTAAACCCGGTGAGATAACAAAACTGTTGAGGAGAAAGTTTTTTGAATATGCCCATTCCTGAAGATGAAAAAGTGGTCCTGCAAGTGTTGCCCCATAACGACGAGTCCGGCAGTTTTGAGATTATTGCCGAAGAGCTTTCGGCGGTCAGGAAGCGTATGTGCGAAGAGCTCGGCACGTCGAGTGAGTCGGTTAAGAAGGTCTTCAGTCATATAATCGACAAGCCTGGAAAGATGCTTCGTCCGGCAATGGTTCTGCTTGCCGGCGGCAGTTGCGGTGAAATAAACGATGCTCATATTGAGATCGCTGCGATGTTTGAACTTATTCATACGGCAACGCTTCTTCATGATGATGTTATTGATGAGGCTCAAAGCCGGCGAAATGCCGAAACGGTCAATTCACTATGGGGCAACGAGTGTGCGGTGCTTACGGGTGATTTTCTCCTTAGCAGGGTTTTTTCCATGTCGTCCCGGATGGATCGCAGGCAATACTCTGAGGTCATCGCAGAGACCGCTACAAAGATATGCCATGGCGAACTGATGCAGAATATGCAACGGCAAAATGGGCAGTTGGATGAGGATGTGTACTTTGAGATCATAAAGGACAAGACGGCGGTTCTGTTTGAGAGTTGCTGCCACCTCGGCGGGCTGGCTGGTAAAGCCGATAATGAACAGGTCGAGGGGCTTTCGGCTTTTGGATTGAATCTCGGCCTTGCTTTTCAAATAACGGACGACCTGATCGATATTGTCGGTGATGAGAACAGGGTCGGCAAGACACTGGGCAGCGATTTTCTCAAAGACAAAATTACTTTGCCTGTAATTCATCTGTTAAAAACCGCGCCTAATGGTGAAAAAGATGTGGTAATGAAACAACTGACGGATGCCAGCCGTTTTCGCAGTGATATTGCTGACATCTTGACTCAATCCGGTAGTATCGCTTATGCCCGATCCATCGCTGGCAACTTCTGCACAAAGGCGATCAAGTCCCTGACATGTTTGCCCGATAGCCATGCAAAAACCTCTCTTATAGGGATTGCAGAGTCAGTCGCGTCAAGATGCTGAACAAAATATCCGGCAACACCATCTGCCGTGACCTTCTATTCTCTGATGAGCTTTGCCGCCTGCAGGAATTTGCCGCGTTCGGCTTTTGTAAAGCCCACGAAGAAAATATACGGAAGAAACAAACCCGTCGCAACGATTCCCGATAGAAAGAGGCGAACATAATTGGGCTCAAGAACGCGCGGGGCGGCTACGGCTACCAATGCCATGAAAACAGCGGGCTTTAACAGGTTCGGCAGCGTATGTTTGAGATGGTAGTCCAATAGTGAGATCTCCAGTATCCTACAGGCTCCCCATGCCTGCAAAAAGGTTTTGACGAGGACACTAAAGATAACCTCGGCGATCAGTACTCCCATAAGCCCCATAGGCTCTATGAGTATGATGCTCAATGACACCGTCCCAATTGCCTGGACAGCATTTATTGCCGCAAAAAACTTGTTCCTCGATGTTCCGAACAGCAGGTTGTCAGTCGGGATCTGTATCGCCACAAAAAATGCACTTGATGCTGCAAGATATATGAGCATGACCACATTGCTGCTGCCAGGAACCGTCCATCGTTCAATAAAATCGGGATCGGACCTTAGCCACCGATGAATAAAGTCATCCGCAAAGATAACAAGCATTGCCATTATAAATGTGCCAGCATAGCAGGATATTTTATAGATGAAAAAATAGGCCCATTTTATACCGGCATGGTCGCCCTTTCCTTCGTGCTGACTGAAGACCGGCATCATCATTGAAAGTATTGACGTGCAAAATTTCATGATCTCCCGCCTCAAACGCAGCGCAATCTCAAATGGTGTCACGAAAATAAGCCCCATGAACCCCGTTATGATAAACGGTGTCACCTTGTATTGAAGCATATTTGTTACCTGTGCGATGAAACTGAAAGAAGCGTACTTGAAGAGTTTTCCAATTCGACCCTTGCCAATAACGGACCAACTTAAGTTCACTGTACCATGGACATGAAAAGCCAGCAATACTGACACAACGGTTCTCGTCAGTTTTACACCTGCTACGACTAGCGCAAGAGCTACGAGTTTCTTGCCGGCCAGTAACACTGTCACTGTCAATCCCGCTTGGAGTAATGCAAAGACGACATCCATAGCACTGATCATGTCAAAACGCAGATGGGCCCTCAGTATCCCGCCAAAACATCTTGTCGGAAATGTTATTGCCAGTGTCGTGCCGGCTATCAGTAAAGCATAGCTGAACATTTTTGCTTCCTGTGGGTCCGCGACCATGTTTCTGCATAGAAATGCCGCCAATACCGTAACAATAAAAACTATAATGCCGCCTGCGCAGAAAATATAAAAAGAGGCTGATATATAGCGATTGGCCTCATCTTTATCGTCGCGACCGAGATAACGGGAAACAAAGCGTGCGACCGCCAAAGAAAGCCCGAGATCAAGCAGTCCATAGTAGCCGGTTATCGTTCTTATGAGCACCCATGCTGGGAACATTCTTTCGCCAAGTTTATGGATAACCAACGGTAGAACCGCAATAGCCACAACTACAGTAATAGCCTGCGTAACAACTTTGGCCGTTGCGCCTCGTAACAGCTTTTCGCCGATCTTGCTCATCTAAATGTTCTCCGAAAGCGGTAATTTCAGTAGTGACAATAACTCTTTGAGTATCCGTTGCCGGCTTTGGGCCGGATATGAGTTGATCCGGCTTGTAAGCTCCCTGATCTTCTCAAGCGGATAATCATCGGTTGCTTTCTGAAGGCATTGGCCGAGGTCAGAGGCATCGTCTTTAATTACCGGCGACAATTCATAAAGACGCCGCATCAATGAATCGTTGTTCTTGAGAAACTTTGGCAGAGGCACATAGACAACAGGCCGCTCTAAAAGCGCCCCATAAAGGGCAAGCGAAGTATGGTCCGCAAGAATGACATCACAAGCGGCCATGTACGGCATCCAGTCTTCATCCGGGTGACGAACTATGAAACCATGCTCTTTCTGCGTATGAAGATACTCACCCCAAGTCCGCTGACTGGCCGGTTTTGTGCGGTATTCGTAGGGATGAACATCAAGAATAAAATGGAACCGTTCCATAAGTTTTTTCGCTTCAGTTAAAATGGCATCACCCATGGTTTCATAAAGGCAATCCGGACCGCAGGTGCTGAGTACTAAAACAACTATGTCGTCGGACTTGAAACCCATCTGCTTACGAATCTCTTTACGTTTGGCCGTCAATGCGGTCAGTATATCGTAACGAAGATCACCTGTTACTACGGCTGGATCAGCAAACACAGGATTTGATTCGATGGCAATATCTCTACTCGCATCGCTTGCTGTGAACATGCGGGTATAGCGGCACTTGCCGTTTTTATCCAGAGCATTATCACAGAAAGTATTTTGATTGCCCGTATAATTCAGGCTGCATTCAATGCCATGAGGTACAAAAAGAGTCTTGCAATGTTTGTTGTTAACCAGGTGTGGCCGGCAGTGGTCCGCCGCTATGATCAGGTCCCAGTGCATCCTTGCGTCCCATTGCGATCGAATGATCGTTACCGGTAATTTTTGGCGTATGTATCTTTCTGTGCCGGGGCGACCGTGAACCCATCTTGCCGATGAATCTCGCAGAAAGAACCTCAAATGTTTATTATCGCTCAGCAACTCCCACACATCCGCTAAATATTCAGCCGACAGAGCATTTTCACAGACAAAAAGTATATCTCGCCGCATCGGAGACCTGAATGTACGTTTCAAGAACCTTGCTACTGCCCAGAATGCCAGTTTGCATGCTTCCTTGAGGTTTTCCTTCAGCAAATCGGCCGCAGACGATCCCAATAAGATTTGCGTTATACATTTGCGATACTCTTGTTTGCAGGCCCTGACCGAGGGATATTGTTTGAGGAGGTTCCATGCCTGGGCTTTCCTGCCGTTGTCTGCCCACTCCTGTATCTTCGCTGAAGCGTAAAGGGCAAGGAGCTTTGAAAGCAAGTCTTGTTTTTCAGTGGGGCAATATTTCCTGACGGTTTCAGGCTCTGCCAAAAACGGAAGTTGCGGTTTGGCATGCGACGTGACTAAGTACGGATCCAGTTCGGATTCCTCACCGTGATAACGAACAGACGTCGGGCCAACAAACACAAATGGCTCATTGAAGACGACTCTCATGAAAAACGTCAGATCCTCTCCATATAAGCACTTTTGGTCTTCATAGAAACCTCCGTACTTTCGAGCGGTTTCCGTTTGCAAAACAGTATTCCACGGTTTTATGCTCGCCAGCATTACTTTTACTCTTGCCGGGTCCTCGCTGCCGTCAAGTGAATACATGCCCATCTGGAGACCGTATTGCAGCAGAAAAGACATCCAATCGAGCTTCGTCGGCCAGACGTGAAACATCGAAGCGACCAGAGGTGCACTGTTAATCTCGAATGCCTTCAGGGCATTGGCCAGATACCATGGATACCATTGGTCGTCGGCATCGAGAAACGCCAGATACTTGCTGTCTGCCCTGGCGATACCTGCATTGCGTGCCGCTCCCGGCCCTGCATTTTGCTGCCGAACCATTTCAATGCGACGATCATCGATGCCGCTGACAATATCCGCCCCGCTATCCGTAGAACCATCATCAACAACGATCAGTTGCCAATCTTCGAAAGTCTGACGCCGGATCGAATCTATTGCCCTGACGATGGCATTTTCTTTGTTATAAAGTGGGATTACAATTGTAACTTCAGCCAAAGCAGCCTCTTATATTAAAATGCCCGGTCTTCAGATCGAACAAAAACATTATATTACATATCGTCAAAACGGCCCCCGCCCCATTGCGTTATTTCTCCCAATGCCTGTTTTTTTGACGCATCAAAGTGAATTATAGCAATAAACCGGCGACAAATCAATTTTGGTAAAGAAGTTATGCATCTCTAAGGGTATCGTCACTTGCTTTGCTGTCTCAACTTAGCTACAATATAGCAAATATCTCGTGTTTTTACAGACAATATGGAGTGTTGACTTCATGGCACCAAAAAAAGTGCTCATAATCGGTATGGATGGTTTTACCTGGCGGCTTGGCAGAGATTTCATCGATAAGGGCCTTATGCCAACGCTGGCGAAATTGACAAGCCAGGGTTGCCATGGCGACCTGACGAGTGTAATGCCATGCGAAACCTCTCCGGCATGGACGTCTTTCCAGACTGGCTGTCTTCCGGACAAAACCGACGTATTCTGTTTTCATCGGTATGATCGCAAAAAGGCAAACATCTCTCTTAACAGCTTTGCTGATATTGCCGTGCCAAGTTTGTGGGAACTGGCTGACCGAGCGGGCAGGACCGTTGTCAGCATCAATATGCCTGTGAGTTTTCCGTCGCCAAAAGTTAAGGGAGTTATCATACCGGGGTTGCTGTGCCCTGAAGTGTCGGAGAAAACCGTCCATCCGCCTGACGCATATAAGAAATACATAGAACCACTTGATGACTATCGCGTCGTAAATGCTGACAACACCGAGACATTGCGGGAGTATATTGACAACCAGTTGAATACGGAAAAAACAAGATGCAAAGCCGCTCTGGAAATGATGGAAGACATTGACTGGGACATTTTTTCCTTCCAGATGCAGAGCACTGATAACCTCCAGCACAGTCACTGGTGGGCACTGGATAAAGATGCGCACGGCTTTACACAAGAAGCACACGAAGAAGTAATACGTTTCTATCGTGGTTGCGATGACATACTTAAAGAATTACTTGACGCTGCCGGGCCGGATGTGCTGACCGTTCTGGCGTCGGACCATGGTTTTTGTAAAGAGGATCATTGGTTATGCATAAATACATGGTTCAAACAGCATGGCTACCTTGATACGATAGAGCAAGAGCCCCAACCTGAAGTTGCCGAAAAGAGTTTAAAAGAAGAACTTAAAGAAAGATTTCCGGCTTTGAAGCTATTGGCACAGGTCTATGGCCGATCGGCAAAACTCTGTAAACGAATTATGAGGATGATCACAGGTACGAAAAAGTACCCTGCAACACCGCCGAGCTTCAAAACAGAACTTAGCTCCTTACGCACATCTATCGATCATGCCAATACAAAGGCGTTCTCACTCGGTGCATTAGGGTTGATGATCTACATTGTTGGCACAGAAGATGAGCGAAAGGAGTTGGCGGCAAAGATCACCGAAGAGATGCTTGCGGACCTGGGGCCTGATTCCACCAAACCGCTCATAGAAAAAATAACCGATGGCAAAGATTTCTACCGAGACCTTTGGCATATTGAAACATTGCCTGACCTTGTCGTCCATCTGAAAAAAGGTGTCTCAACAGTGCTGAACCCGACTAACGAAGAATTGGTTATATCTAAATATCATAGCACCACCCACTATCGGGACAAACAGCGCGGCACACATGAACCGGAAGGCATCTTCGTCCTTCATGGCCCGGGCGTCAAAAGTGACACTCCCTTAGATGCTGATATAATCGACGTAGTTCCCACCTTACTGGCATATATGGGCCTGCCGGTACCGAAACATATTGATGGCAAGGTCCTTACCGAAGCATTCGATACGCTGCCGCAGATAACCTATGAAGACATGGATATTGACACCAAAGGCAAAGCCAAATACTCCGAAGCCGAACAAACCGAGATCGAAAAACAACTCGGTGATCTTGGCTATCTCTAAGTCATATTCTTTGTAATATCCAGTGTCAAGAGTGCAAAAGAAAAGACTGCCTCGTGGATGAATAAGTGAAGCAGCCTTTTTAAAAGTTATCGATTTTGCACTACAATCACAATTATCGCACAAGTTTTTTCTATGTCAACAAAAATTTTTGTTTAGCAAAAAAATTTTCTACTCACATTTGACCACTGTTGTATGTGCCGCGTCGAACATTCTGACAGTGCCCGAGTCGAGTTGCATGATGAGACCCTTCGTCGGATCGATACCGATACAATTTCCGCTGAAAAGCTGCTGGTCGCATTGAAGGGTCAGGCGAGACCCAAGCTGGCTGGACAGCTGCTGCCATGATCGTATGATAGTATCGGGAGCATTCTTGGCGGTAGCGATCCACTTATCAAGACAGATGAGCAGTTTTCTTGCAAGAAGATTTCTGTCGATAATCCCACCGGATTCCAGATCGATACTCGTAGCGGGCATTTGCAGGTTTGTTTCATCGAAAAAATCTTTCGATTGACGGCAGTTAATACCGATCCCGATCACATAGTCGCCTCCGGCAGAGCTGACTTTCGATTCGAGGAGGATGCCGGCGACTTTTTTGCCGCTTAGCATGATATCATTCGGCCATTTGATCCTTGCTGCAGCCTGATCAAGTCCGGCGACCTTGGTAATGGCTTGTGCGGCAGCGACCGCAGCGGCAAGTGTAATAAGCTCAGCGGGGCATGAGAAGTTTTTCAAAAGTATAGAGAGCAATATGCTCTGGCTAGGTGCGCTAACCCATTTGTTTCCATGACGGCCGCGGCCCGCCGACTGCGATTCGGCAAAAACCGCCAAACCGGAATTAGCTTTATTGGCTGCGTATTCCCATGCGATGTCGTTTGTGCTGGCCGTTGATTTATAGACAAGAACCTTTGTACCGATAAGCTTTGCCGAGAGCCCCGCTTCGATTACGTCAACGTCAAGTAGCTCTGTTTTGCTCATGGTTATCCCGCAGTTCTAACGGTCGAGTCCTATGTCGGCTGATATAGCGCCATGGGTGATCGCGCCAACAGATATGCGGTCGACGCCGCACTGGGCGACCTGTCTTACGGTATTGAGTGTGATCCCTCCGCTTGCTTCGAGCAGGGGCTTTTTGCCGCACATTTTATTACGCATCTCGACGGCGTGCTTCAACTGCCACTGGCCCATGTTGTCAAGCAGGATCACGTCGATGCCGTCAACCTTGAGAACTTTATTAAGCTGATGGTCAACGTGATCGACCTCAACGCAGACGAACTTTACGGTTTTAATTTTACGGGCATCGGCGACGAGTTTTTTCAATTTCGCTGACAAATTAGGACCAAGCTGGGCAACGTGATTGTCCTTTATCATAACGGCTTGGCCCAAGTTGTAGCGGTGGTTATGGCCTCCGCCGCATCGCACGGCATATTTCTCAAGCTCACGCCAGCCGGGAATGGTCTTGCGGGTATCGTATATCTTTGCCTTTGTTCCCCTTGTCGCAACAACGTATTTGTGAGTGCTTGTGGCGATACCGCAGAGACGCTGGAGAAAGTTAAGGACCACACGCTCTGCGCTAAGCATCGAGCGCAGAGGACCGGTGATCGTAGCGAGTTTGTCGGCTACATTTGCACGACTGCCATCTTTCCTTAATATCTTGATCTTAAGCCGTCGGTCATATCTTTTAAGTACCTCGGTGGCAACGTCCATACCGGCAACTACGATCTCTTCTCTGGAGATGAGGCTTGCTTTTGCGATCACGTCTTCCGGGATCGTTAATTCACTCGTCGGGTCGCCCTGGCCGAAGTCTTCGGTCACAGCCAGGTCGATGAGCGTCTGGATTTTGTTCAAGTCAAGTTTTCTCATTTATCCTTTCCGGTTTCTTCAAGTAGGGGCAGTTCTTTAAGTTCCTTAAGCTGATCCCTCAGAAAAGCCGCCCGTTCAAAGTCAAGCTGCTCGGCGGCTTCGAGCATCTCTTTTTCGATCTGGACAGCGATCTGCGTCCGGTCGAATTCCTCATTGCTAAAACTGATAGCCTCCTGAGCCGTTTTTCTGGCCTTGAACTGCTCGGCAAGGCCCCTGCGTATCTCTTTTCGTATCGTCTCAGGCGTTATATTGTTATCGGCATTGTATTTTAATTGAATTTTACGGCGCCGATCCGTTTCGTCAATAGCTTTTTGCATAGAATTAGTAACTTTATCGCCATAAAGTATGACGGCAGCGTTTACATTTCTCGCTGCCCGGCCTATCGTCTGGATAAGTGAGGTCTGGCTCCTGAGAAAACCTTCCTTATCGGCGTCGAGGATGGCTACAAGCGAAACTTCCGGCAGGTCGAGCCCTTCACGGAGCAAGTTTATGCCGACAAGTACGTCGAATTCGCCGCTTCTTAAATCGCGAAGTATATCGACGCGTTCGAGGGTCTTAATGTCACTGTGGAGGTAGCGGCAGCGAAAGTTTTTTCTCACAAGGAAAGAGGATAGATCCTCGGCGAGTCGTTTTGTAAGGGTTGTTACGAGAACCCGCTCGTTGGCTTTGATGCGTTTTTCGATCTCGCCTACGAGATGCGGTATCTGCTTTGATGCCGAGTGAACGAAAATTTGCGGATCGACCAGCCCCGTCGGGCGGATGATCTGCTCTACGACTTCGCCGCTTCTTTCGAGTTCGAACTCAGCAGGTGTAGCCGAGAGGAAGACTACATGCTTAAAGCAATCTTCGAATTCATCAAACCGCAGGGGCCGGTTATCAAGTGCGCTTGGCAGACGGAATCCGTGTTCGACGAGTACGGTTTTGCGGGAACGGTCACCTGCATGCATTGCGCGGATCTGCGGGATGCTCACATGTGATTCGTCGATGAACAGCAGAAAATCTTCGGGGAAATAATCCATAAGGGTAAACGGTTTCGACCCGACGCCCAGGCCCGACATGTGCCGGGCGTAGTTTTCTATGCCGCTACAGTAACCTACCTCGGTGATCATCTCGATATCGTATTTCGTTCTTGCTTCCAGTCGCTGGGCTTCGAGAAGTTTACCCTCGTGGCGAAACTTCATAAGCTGCTCGTCGAGTTCGGCCTTGATGCCAATAACGGCGGCTCCAATTCGTTCGGCGGGCATTATGTAATGCTTGGCCGGATAGATAAAAACCTGTGACTCACCGGCCAGAGTTTCCGCTGAGACGGTGTTTATATAGCTGATCTTCTCTATCTCGTCGCCGAAAAACTCAAAGCGTATCCCGAACGATTCGTAAGAGGGCCACAACTCGACGACGTCGCCGCGAACGCGGAAGGTGCCGCGGGAAAAGTCTATGTCGTTGCGGTTGTATTGCAAATCCGACAGCCGCCCCAACAGTTCGTTGCGTTCTATGGTGTCGCCTACCCTGACGGCGATGACCGAGGCCTGGTAATCTTCCGGCGAGCCAAGCCCGAAGATACAGGATACCGAAGCGACGATGATAACGTCATCACGCGACATCAAACTCGTCGTGGTCGACAGACGAAGCCGATCGAGATCGTCGTTGCGGGATGCGTCCTTTTCGATATAGATATCACGCTGGGGGATATAGGCTTCCGGCTGATAGTAATCGTAGTAGCTGACAAAGTATTCAACGGCGTTGTCGGGGAAAAGATCTTTCAGTTCCTCATAGAGTTGGGCAGCCAGAGTCTTGTTATGTGAAATAACCAGAGCAGGTTTGCCGTAGCGGGCGATGACGTTTGCCATGGTGAAAGTCTTGCCCGAACCGGTTACGCCCAGCAGTGTCTGGAATGACTTGCCACCGCTTAGTCCATCGTAAAGACGGTCAATGGCTGCGGGCTGATCGCCGCAGGGCTTAAACGGGCTGTGTATCTTAAAATTTGACATTCGTGATTTCATTATGCATTGAAATGTTGAAAAACTCAAGGATCATGCGGTATAATTTAGCGCAAGAAAAACCGGACAAGTTCGACTCAGCGAGCTTGCCCGGGCTGGTTTTACTTTTTGATTGAGCGGGTTTTAGCTGAACTGTGCCATGCGGGCGGCTTTGCGCCTGCGGCGGCGGTTCTTCTCCGATGGCTTTTCGTAGTAGCTGTTGCGTTTCATATCGCGAATGAGACCTTCCTTCTCGCACATCTTCTTGAAGCGCTTTACCATCTGCTGAACCGATTCACCTGCTCTTGACCGTACTTTAATCATAAAAACTTAACCTTTTCTGCTGCACTTGCAGCAATTACATGCGAATTACTATACTATACCTTCTCGTCGGCTAAATAATGCCAAAGTATTAGTTTACACGCTCAGATTTTTTTTTCAAGTCAAAAATTGCGTTTTGAGCAGTATTTTTACCAAAAACACCTGGTTGGCAACCTTGGAACTCTTGAAATATGTTAAAAATAGAGGTAGGATTGGGCTTTTTGGATTGTTTTTGTGGGTTTTGTGAAGTCTTCTATGCGGTGGATGTGTGATTTTCTGCGAATTTTCAGGATACGGTTGACAGTGATCGGTCCCAGGCCCGGAACCTTGAGCAGGTCCAATTTGCTGGCGTTATTGACGTTTATGGGGAATTTTTCCGGATGGGCGTCGGCCCAGAGCTGTTTGGGGTCGGTTGTCAGTGAAAGTCTGCCGTTTTCGTCGAAAATAATGTCCGATTCCGAAAAGCCGTATCTTCTGAACAGAAAATCCGTCTGATACAGGCGATGCTCGCGGACGAAGGTGGTGTTTGTGTCTTGCGATTCAGAACTTTTTTCGACGGTCTCTAAATCGGGTTTCTGGTATGCGCTGAAGTAGATGCGGTTTAGGTTCAGGCGATCATAGAGGGCGGCGGTGTATTTTACGATCTCGGCGTCGGATTCGCCGGCTGGTCCTACTATGAACTGGGTGGTCTGCTTTACGCGGGAGTATTTATTGCCCTTTGCGGTCAGATTGCTTATCAGTTTCATCGGTTCGATTATGTCGTCCAGGTAATGTTTCCGCGATGAAAGTTTCCGCATATTCTCTTCGCCTGGCGTTTCGATATTAAGACTGACGGCACTTGCAAGTGAAACGGCGTCCTCGATAGCGCCCCGGCTTGCCCCGGGGATGATCTTCAAATGAATAAAACCCCTGAATGCGTATTTTTGCCGCAATATCCGGGCGGTAGTGTTGAGCCTGTCCATGGTGGCGTCCGGGCTGGAGGTTACCCCGGAGCTTAAGAATAGACCAAAGACTTTCCGCTGGTTAAGATAATCGAGAAATACCTTAGCGGTCTCTTCCGGTTTCAGGGCGCATTTGCGTCCAGCCCCGCCATCTCGAAGCGGGCAATACGCACAGTCGTTTTCGCAGATATTGGAAACGAGGGTCTTAAACAGGACGCTCTTGCCGCCGTTGGGGAGCGTTATCGGGTATATCCATTTGCCGTCTTCGCCGCGGCAGCGTCTGTCGTCAGTGCCAGTACCGCAGGCGCATGCCAGATCGTACTGGCTGTCTGCGCTTAAAATGCGAAGTTTTTCTTCGACTCCCGGTTTTGAAATAATCGCTGCCATTGCTCACATCCATGTAAACCCAATGGTATTTCCCCTTCAATAACAGTATAGCACATTCCGCCTGAGATTCAAATAGATTTGTGCTGGACACCCGGAAAAAGACTGGTAAAATACCGGTTAATGATACTGTAAAATTGAAAGGAATTTATATGATCGGTACATTTGCAATGGTAGGTGCAGCATTTAATGAAGCAGAGCGAAGGGCCGAAGCGGTTGCAAGTAGTCAGGAGACACGCAGAAACACCCGGGCCGAGCGAGACATGAAGATCATCAATGCCAATCTCTCCAAGATCCTGATGATCAACGAGGCGTTGTGGGAGTTGATCCGGGACAAGCACGGCCTGACCGAAAGCGATCTGCATGAGAAACTCTATGAAGTTGACATGCGCGACGGGGTTCTCGACGGTAAGAATCAGCGAAAGGCCACCGAATGCTCCGGCTGCGGACGGATGGTCTCTTCAAGGCACCCGGCATGTCTGTACTGCGGAAATGTCATAGACTCCTCGGTTTTTACGCTTTGATCAGAGCAACACCCTATGAAGGATCGAATTCGCCGGAAAAGACCTCAACCGCCGGGCCGGTCATGTAAACGCAGTTGTCATCTTCGGACCAGTTAAGTTCCAGATCACCTCCGGGCAAATGTGCAAGAACCGAGCGGTCGGTTTTACCGTTTAGCACTGCCGCTACCGCACAAGCGCACGCCCCGGTCCCGCAAGCCATCGTTATCCCGCTGCCGCGTTCCCATGTCCGCATCGTAAATTCATTGGCCGACTGGACCTTTACGAAGTGGGCGTTTATCCGCTGAGGAAAGAACGGGTGGTTTTCTATTGTCGGCCCCAGAGACGCCAGATCGATCCCGTCAACATCATCACAGAAAAATACCGCGTGGGGGTTGCCCATGGACACACAGGTCATGGACAGGTTCTGCCCGACGACGCCTATCGGTTCGTTGACGACTCTTTCGGCGTTGAAATCGACTGGTATATCGGCGGCGGTAAGGATCGGCTGGCCCATATTTACGCAGACCCTTGACACTTTGCCGTCATCACCCGTTTCCAAGCCGACAGTGAGAATGCCACGCAGGGTTTCGATATTGAGAGATGCGCTGAACGTGCCCTGGCCGCCTGCGGAGAATTCGCCGCTGATGGGGCATAACTGGTGGTCACAGGTGTACTTGGCGACGCATCGAATGCCGTTTCCGCACATTTCGGCTTCGGAGCCGTTGGCGTTGAACATTCGCATACGGACGTCGGCACTATCCGATGGGCAGATCAGTATAAGGCCGTCGGAGCCGATCGCCGTGTGACGGCAGCTTACCGCTATCGCCAGTTCGGACGGGTTTTCTACCGTTTCGGCGAAACAGTTGACATAGACATAATCATTGCCAAGACCGTGCATTTTTGTAAATCGCATCTTTACCTCATGAAATAATATAACTCAAGGGACTATACCATAGCCTGCGGTAAAAGGCAAAAATTGGGTTTGATTGGGTTTGCTTTGGGTTTGCTTTGGGTTTGTATTGGGTTTGTATTGGGTTTGTATTGGGTTTGTATTGGGTTTGTATTGGGTTCGTATTGGGTTCGTATTGGGTTCGTATTGGGTTTGCTTTGGGTTCGTTTTTCCGTCGTCCATTGCAGGGTAATTTGTTGTAATCCTTTGTCATTTCCACAGTTAAGGTGCAGCTTTCCTTTTTGAA